>Ga0210040_10001836_pt1 | contig 31139 bp, 17 predicted proteins | sample CryGeyCG12114_NA_FD_185462 | JGI IMG/M metagenome (GOLD analysis project Ga0210040, IMG submission 185462) | Groundwater microbial communities from aquifer - Crystal Geyser CG19_WC_8/21/14_NA (SPAdes) (version 2) | ecosystem: Environmental > Aquatic > Deep subsurface > Groundwater | place: USA...
TCGCCACCCCGCCGCCGAGACCACCCAACCGCAGGGCCGGGCGCTTCCGGCGAACCTCGATGCGGAGGCGGCATTCATCGGCGCTGCGATGATCGACAACCGGGTGCTGGAGGAACTGATGGTTCCCTTGCGCCCCGAGCACTTCTTCGAGCCGCTGCACGGCCGCATCTTCGAACGCATCGGTCTGCTGATCGACAAGCAGATGGTGGTGACGCCGGTCACGCTGAAGCCGTATTTCGAAGCCGATCCGGCCATGGGCGAGCTGGGCGGCACCTCCTACCTCGCGCGCCTGACCGCCGATGGCCAGGGCCTGTTGGCGCCCAAGGAGCTGGCGCAGCAGATCTATGACCTCGCGCTGCTGCGCGAGCTGGTCCATGTCGGTCGCGAGCTGGTGGAGGGCGCGCTCGATACCTCCGAGAGCGTGGAGCCGATGCTGCAGATCGAGCAGGCAGAGGCGTCGCTGTTCAGGGTCGCCGAGGGCGCCAGCGGGGCGAGTGAGGCCGAAAGCTTCCGCGGCGCGACCGGCAAGGCGCTGGCCATGATCGAGACCGCGATCAATTCTGGCGGCCATGTCAGCGGCAAGACGACGGGGCTCACCTCCATCAACGAAAAGGTCGGCGGCCTGCACGATTCCGACCTCATCATCCTGGCCGGCCGACCTGGCATGGGCAAGAGCTCGCTCGCCACCAACATCGCCTTCAACTGTGCCGATCGCTGGCTGCGCGACAAGCGCGACGGAGTGGAAAAGTCGGTCGGCGCGCCGGTTGCGCTGTTCAGCCTCGAGATGTCGAGCGACCAGCTGGCGACGCGTATTCTGGCGGAGCAGGCGGGCATCTCGTCGGAAGCGCTGCGCATGGGCAAGATCAGCCGGGACGATTTCCAGCAGCTCAGCTACGCCAGCCAGCGGCTGGCCGAACTGCCGCTCTATATCGACGATACGCCGGCCCTGTCGATCGCCGCCCTGCGCACCCGCGCCCGGCGGCTGAAGCGGCGGCACGGCATCGGCCTGATCGTGCTCGACTATCTGCAGCTGATGCAGGGCAGCCAGCGCAGCCAGGACAATCGCGTCAACGAGATTTCCGAGATCAGCCGCGGATTGAAGACGCTGGCCAAGGAACTGCAGGTGCCGGTGATCGCCCTGTCGCAGCTGAGCCGCGCGGTGGAGCAGCGCGAGGACAAGCGCCCGATGCTTTCAGACCTGCGCGAATCCGGCTCCATCGAGCAGGATGCCGACATGGTGTGGTTCATCTTTCGCGAGGACTACTACGTCGCCAGCCGGGAGCCCAAGATGCCTTCGGGCGACGGCGACATGAAGGGGCACGAGGCCCATGCCGCCTGGCAGGCGGAGATGGAGCGGGTCTATGGCCTGGCCGAACTGATCGTCGCCAAGCAGCGCCACGGCGCGACCGGCAAGGTGCGCCTGCGCTTCGAGCCCAAGATCACCCGCTTCTCCGATCTGGCGGAAGGCGAATATGGCGGCGGGGACAGCAGCTACGAGTGATCAGGGGCCGCAGGTCCACAAGCCGGCAAAGCTGCGTTCCGCCCCGTCGGCGCGCTGAGCCAGCAGTTCGGCGCCATGAGGCGGGGATTCACCCCCCGGCTGCGCCGGCACATCCGACACGTCGCGCACCGTCAGGGTCATGCCCTGCGTGCCGAACCGCGCCCCGTCCAGCATGCCGTCATAGCCGCCATCCTCCAGCGCGGTGCCCTGCTGGACATAATCGCCGATCTTGACGGCAAAGCTGGCGCGCCCGTCACCGTCCGCCACGTCGCCGCGCGCGATCAGCAGCGCCGGACCGCCTGCGCCCTGCGTGAAACTGCACGCCAGTTCGCCTTGCAGGGTCACTTGCGCCAGGTCGGTGGCGGTCAGGCCCGACAAGACCAGCTGCGACCCGTCGCCGCCAACAACGGTCGGGCCCGGCAGGGCGGGACTGTCGACCGGCAAGGTCTCGCTGGCACTAGGCATTGCGGCGGGAGCCGGTGTGGCCGGCGGCGCAACAGCGGCGTCGCTGTCGCCGATTGGAACGGGCGTGTCCTTGCCGTTGCAAGCGGACAGGAGAGCGACGCCGACCATGGCCGACAAAGCGGGCTTCAAGAAGGTGTTCATGCCCTCTGCAACGCGCCGTCGCCCTGCTTGTGCCGCCCTGCGCACGACCTGAATTCCTTGACTCCCGACCGCTTGCCGCCTATCGGGCGCCCTTTCCGGACAAGTTGTTTTGCATGGAGGGAGTGCCCCATGGCGCGCGTAACTGTCGAAGATTGCGTCGACAAGATCCCCAACCGTTTCGATCTGGTGCTTCTGGCCGCGCAGCGCGCGCGGGAGATTTCGGGCGGCGCCGAGCTGACGATTGACCGTGACCGGGACAAGAACCCGGTCGTGGCCCTGCGCGAGATCGCCGAGCAGACCGTGCGGCCCAAGCACCTGCATGAAAGCGTCGTGCAGTCGCTGCAGCGCGTGCTGCCGGACGAAGAGGACGAAGCGGACGAGATCGGTTCGCTGAGCCAGTCGGCGGAGGCCATGCGCCTGTCGGCTGCGGCTCCCGCCCGGTCGACGTCGGTGGGCGGCGATTACGAAGGCTAAGGTCTCGCTTGCGCGTGATCTGCAAGGGGCTGCGTCGAAAGGCGCGGCCCTTGTCATGTCACGAGTCCACGATGTGACGCGGCAGAGCATGGGCTTGCCAAGCGTCATGGAACTGTAACACGGCTCGGCTCATGAGCGTAATTGCAGTTTACAGTGTAAAGGGCGGCGTCGGGAAGACGACCATCGCCGCCAATCTGGCCTGGCATGCGGCCACCATATCGTGCCGTCGTACGCTGTTGTGGGATCTGGACCCCGCAGGCGGCGCCGCCTTCCTGCTGGGGATAACGCCGCAAAATGTTCGTCCTGGCGCGGGGAGCGTGTTTGCCGATGGCGACCCTGAACGGCTGATCGTAGACACCCCCTACGACCGGCTCGATATCCTGCCGGCTGACGAGACGATGCGCGACCTGGACAAGGTGCTTGCCACCATCGGCAAGCGCAAGCGGCTGGCCAGGATCGCCGACACGCTGGCCCGACGGTACGAGCGGATCATCCTCGACTGCCCTCCGGTGCTGGGCGAGGTGAGCGCGCAGGTGCTGCGTGCCGCCGACATGGTGGTGCTGCCGCTTCCGCCCTCGCCTCTCTCGACCAGGGCACAGGCCCTCGTCGAAGCCGCCATCCGTCACGACACCAAGCGCGCGCCGCCGGTACTGCCCGTCCTGTCCATGCTCGACCGCCGCCGCAGCCTGCACCGCGATGTGGCGGCGGCGCATCCGGACTGGCCGGTGATCCCGCTCGCCAGTGCGGTGGAACAATGCGCCGTCCTCCAGCAACCGGTCGGGGCCTTTGCGCCCGGATCGGCGGGCGCAAAGGGTTTCGGCCAACTTTGGGCAAGGATCGAGCACGACCTCGCCCAATAGTAGCGGCTTTACTGCCCCCGGCCGGTCTTTTCCTGCAGAGCGTCGATCCGCTTGGACGCGTCGGCCTTGCTGAGGTCGGTCGAGTAGGCCTCCTCATCATGTGCCTCCTCGCTCAGCGTCTTCAGATAACTCGCCTGCGCGCCGGTCATCGGCTCGTCGCCGGTGGTCCAATCATCAGGGTCCTTCTGGGCGTTGGAGACAGGATGCGACTTGGGATGCTGGTCGGGCTTCTCGATGGTCATGGCAAACTCCTTTCCCGACCAACGGCTGCGTTCCGTCTCTGTTCCACTCGACCGCAATGGTTTGTAACGGTATCATTGCTGCACAAGGGGGCAGCATGAACGACGTAACCGGGGCAATCGGGACCATTGCGGAGGGCGCATTGTGGAGCCGCGCGGTGGAGCCGACCCATAGCCCCAGCCGCGCCGATGATGGCCATACGCACGAGCACGCCTGCCTCAATTGCGGGACGGAGCTGATCGGCCCGCATTGCCACGGCTGTGGTCAGCATGCGCATATCCACCGTACGCTGGGCGCGTTCTTCCACGATCTGCTGCACGGGGCGCTGCATCTCGAAGGCAAGACCTGGTCCACGCTGCCCATGCTGGTGCGCCGGCCGGGTCAACTGACCCGTCGCTATATCGACGGGGAGAGGGCCACCTTCGTGTCCCCGATGGGCCTGTTCCTGTTCACCATCTTCATCATGTTCGCCGTGTTCCAGATCGCCGGCGTCTCGCCCCCGGCCGAACTGGGCCTGCCGCCCCAGGTGGAGGCCGGGCTGGATGAGGCCTTGAGCGATGCCAGGCAGGAGCGGGCGGAGCTGACCCGCGAACTGGCCGCGACCCCCGCCGGTGATCCCTCCCGCGCAGTGCTGGAACGCCGCGCGACGGAACTGGACGAAACGATCAACGGCCTGGAGATGGCGCGGCCGCGCCTCCACGAGAACGTCCCCTTCACCGAGCTGAGGACCGGCTGGGCACGGCTCGACCACGGGATCGACAAGGCGAACAAGAATCCCGGCCTGATGCTCTACAAGCTGCAGTCTAACAGCTACAAGTTCAGCTGGCTGCTGATCCCGCTATCCATGCCGTTCATGGCGCTGCTGTTCGCCTGGCGACGGCGTTTTGGCATGTACGACCACGCCGTGTTCGTGACCTATTCGCTGTCCTTCATGTCGCTGCTGTTCGTGGTGCTCACGCTGCTGGCATTCGCCGGCGCGCCGCTCGGCTGGCTGGCGGCGGCTGGCATGCTGATACCGCTGTGGCACATCGCAACGCAGATGCGGCACGCTTACGGCCTGTCGCGAGCCTCCGCCATCTGGCGCACGGCGGCCTTGGCGATCTTCATCCAGATCATCGTCGTGCTGTTTGTGGCGTTGCTGCTGATGCTGGGATTGATGGGTTGATCGCCCCGGCGGGAACGCTGCACGGAATCGGCGCCGGTGCTGTCTGCATGAAGCGGCGACCGGCGCCCGCAGGCACCGGTCGCTTCGATCAGATGCCCTGTGGTGTGGCGTCGCCAGTGTAGCGGCGGCCCGCCTTCGGGATGGCCGAACCGCGCACCGGCTGGGACGGAATCGGCCCGGTCGGCTCGTCAGGCCGGTCGATATGGCCATTGTCCAGCAGCTGCTTGATCTCGTCGCCGGTCAACGTTTCGTATTCCAGCAGCGCCTGGGCGAGCAATTGCAGCTGGTCCTCGTGATCGGTCAGCAACTGGCGCGCGCGGGAATGGCCGCCTTCCACCAGATTGCGGATCTCCTCGTCGATCAGCTTGTTCGTCTCGGCCCCGGCCATGGTGCGGCTTGTGCCGCCCATACCCAGATAGCCTTCCTGCTGGTCCTCATATTGCAGCGGCCCGAGCTTGTCCGACATGCCCCACTTGGTGACCATGGAACGGGCCAGACTGGTCGCGTACTGGATGTCGCTGGAGGCGCCGCTCGACACCTTGTCGTGGCCGAAGATGATCTCCTCCGCCACGCGGCCACCCATGCTGACCGCCAGATTGGCGTGCATCTTGTCGCGGTGATAGGAGTAATTGTCCCGTTCCGGCAGGCGCATCACCATGCCGAGCGCACGGCCGCGCGGGATGATGGTGGCCTTGTGGATCGGGTCGGATGCAGGCTCGTGCACGGCGACGATCGCGTGGCCCGCCTCGTGATAGGCGGTCATCTTCTTCTCGTCGTCGGTCATCACCATGGAGCGGCGTTCCGCCCCCATCATGACCTTGTCCTTGGCTTCCTCGAACTCCCCCATCGCGACCAGGCGCTTGTTGCGGCGGGCGGCGAGCAATGCCGCCTCGTTGACCAGATTGGCCAGGTCCGCGCCGGAGAAGCCGGGCGTGCCGCGGGCGATGGTGCGCGCATTGACGTCGGGCGCCAGCGGGACCTTCTTCATATGCACCGCCAGGATCTTCTCGCGCCCATCAATGTCGGGCACGGACACCACCACCTGCCGGTCGAACCGGCCCGGGCGCAGCAGCGCGGGGTCGAGCACATCGGGACGGTTGGTGGCGGCGATGATGATGATGCCCTCGTTCGCCTCGAAGCCGTCCATCTCCACCAGCAGCTGGTTCAGCGTCTGCTCGCGCTCATCATTGGAATTGCCCAGCCCATGGCCACGATGGCGGCCGACGGCGTCGATCTCGTCGATAAAGACGATGCACGGCGCGTTCTTCTTGGCCTGTTCGAACATGTCGCGCACGCGGCTGGCGCCGACGCCCACGAACATCTCCACGAAGTCGGAGCCGGAAATGGTGAAGAACGGCACGCGCGCTTCGCCTGCGATCGCACGGGCCAGCAGCGTCTTGCCGGTGCCCGGGCTGCCGACCAGCAGCGCACCCTTGGGGATCTGCCCGCCCAGCTTGCTGAAGCGTCGCGGGTCCCGCAGGAACTCGACGATTTCCTGCAGCTCCTCGCGCGCCTCGTCGATGCCGGCGACATCGTCGAAAGTGACGCGGCCCTGCTTCTCGGTCAGCAGCTTGGCCTTGCTCTTGCCGAAGCCCATCGCGCCCGAACCGCCCCCCTTCTGGACCTGGCGCAGCGCGAAGAACGCGACACCGAGGATCAGCAGGAACGGCAGCGTCTGCACCAGGATGTAGAGGAACAGATTGCCCTCCTCCGGCGCGGTACCGGCATAGCTGACATTGTTGTCGTCCAGCAGCGTCGTCAGCCCGGTGTCGTTGGGGACGGGAATGGTCGAGAAGCTGGACCCATTGCGCAGCCGGCCGGTGATCCGGTCGGGCGCGATCTGCACCTCCTCCACGCCGCCCTCGGTCACCCGTTCACGGAAATCGGAATAGCGCAGCTGCGTGCCCGCGCTTTCCTGTGTGCCGTTGAACATGGACACGACCAGCAGAAGAGCCAGGAAGATGCCGCCCCAGATCATGAGGCTCTTGATCCAGGGATTGCCGTTGCCGGGGCCGTTGCCGCTACCGTCCGGCTCGCGATTGGTGCTCATCAAGAATCCTCGAAAGTGCTCGACAAGTATGTAGGCAAGCGCCCCTGAATGGCAAGCGAACGCCCCCGCTTACCGGTGCGACCCGCTCACATCCGGAAGACGCCGAACCGCGCCGCGTCCGGAATCGGCGCCTCCAGGCAGGCTGCCAGCGCAAGGCCGAGCACGTCCCGGCTCTGCGCCGGGTCGATCACGCCATCGTCCCACAACCGTGCTGTGGCGTACCACGGATTGCCCTCCGCCTCGAACCGTTCGCGTATCGGCGCCTTGAAGGCTTCGGCATCCTCCTCGCTCCAACCGGCAGCGTCACGGTGCACGGTGGCGAGCACACTGGCGGCCTGTTCGCCGCCCATTACCCCGATGCGGGCATTGGGCCAGGTGAACAGGAAGCGGGGGGAGTAGGCGCGCCCGCACATGCCGTAATTGCCCGCACCGAAGCTGCCGCCGATCACCAGCGTGATCTTGGGCACCTGCGCGGTCGCCACGGCCGTGACCAGCTTGGCGCCATGACGGGCGATCCCTTCCGCTTCGTACCGGCCGCCGACCATGAAGCCGGAAACATTCTGCAGGAACAGCAGCGGTATGCCGCGCTGGCAGGCAAGTTCGATGAAATGCGCGCCCTTGATGGCGGATTCGGAAAACAGCACGCCATTATTGGCCAGGATGGCCACCGGCATGCCCCACAGATGGGCAAAGCCGCACACCAGCGTGGTGCCGTACAGCGCCTTGAACTCGTGGAACTGCGACGCGTCGACCAGACGCCCGATCACCTCGCGCACGTCGTAGGGCTCGCGCACGTCCTGCGGCAGCACGGCGTAGAGGTCCTGCGGATCGAGCAGCGGGGCGCGCGGGGCGGCGAGCTCCAGCGAGGCGCCGGGCCGTTGCGGCAGGTGGCTGACGATGTCGCGCAGAATGGCGATGGCATGCTCGTCATTCTGCGCCAGATGGTCGGCGACGCCTGAGCGCCGGGCATGGAGCTCGCCCCCACCAAGCTCCTCGGCACTGATCCGCTCGCCCGTGGCTGCCTGCACCAGCGGGGGGCCCGCCAAGAAGATTGTGCCCTGCCCCTGCACGATCACGCTCTCGTCGCTCATCGCCGGGACATAGGCACCGCCGGCGGTGCAATTGCCCATCACGCAGGCGATCTGGGGTATGCCGGCAGCGCTCATCCGCGCCTGGTTATAGAAGATGCGCCCGAAATGGTCGCGATCGGGGAACACCTCGGCCTGATGCGGCAGGTTGGCGCCCCCGCTATCGACCAGGTACAGGCACGGCAGGCGGTTGGCCTCGGCGATTTCCTGCGCGCGCAGGTGCTTCTTGACCGTGAGGGGAAAATAGGTGCCGCCCTTCACCGTGGCATCGTTGGCGCAGATCATCGCCAGGCGCCCCGAAACGCGGCCGATTCCGGCCACGATGCCTGCGCCCGGCACCTCGTCGTCATACATCCCGCCGGCTGACAGTTGGCCGAGCTCCAGCAGGGGCGAGCCAGGATCGAGCAGTCGCTCCACCCGCTCGCGCGGCAGCAGCTTGCCACGCTCCCGATGCCTCTGTCGGCTCGCCTCCGGCCCGCCCAGCGCCGCCCGCCCCACGCGCTCTCGCAGATCGGCGGCAAGGGCACTGTTGTGCGCCAGTCGCGCCTGCGCCGCCGCATCGTTCAGGTCCAGCCTGCTGGTGATGACCGGTGCCGTCATCCCCCGATCAGTTCGCGCCCGATCAGCATGCGCCTGATCTCGTTCGTTCCCGCGCCGATGTCCAGCAGCTTGGCATCGCGCAGGTAGCGTTCGACCGGGAAGTCGAGCGTGTAGCCGGCCCCGCCCAGCGCCTGGATCGCCTCCCCCGCGACGCGAAAGGCGTTCTCGCTCGCCAGCAGGATCGCGCCTGCCGCATCGAACCGGGTCACCTGCCCCGCAGTGCAGGCCCGCGCCACCGCATAGGTGTAGGCACGCGCCGACTGCAGGGCGACATACATGTCGGCGACCTTGGCCTGGATCAGCTGGAAGCTGCCCACCGGCCGCCCGAACTGGCGTCGTTCGCGGACATAGGGGATCACCGTATCGAGACAGGCCTGCATGATGCCGATCTGCACGCCCGCCAGCAGCGCACGCTCGAAATCCAGTCCGCTCATCAGCACCGCCACGCCTTCGCCGACCTGCCCCAGCACATTGGCGTCAGGCACCATGCAGCCATCGAACAGCAATTCGTAGGTCGGCGAACCGCGCATCCCCAGCTTGGCGATCTTCTGCCCGGGGGTGAAGCCGGGCATGCCCTTCTCCACCACGAAGGCGGTGATGCCGCGCGACCCTGCATCGGCGTCGGTCCTGGCATAGACGACCAGCACATCGGCCACGCTGCCATTGGTGATCCAGAACTTGTGCCCGTCCAGCCGCCAGCCGCCATCGACCCGTGTCGCCTTCAGCTTCATCGACACCACGTCGGAACCGGCGCCGACCTCGCTCATCGCCAGGGCGCCGATCTGGTCGCCGGCGATCAGCGGCGGCAGCAACCGGGCCTTCTGTTCGGCCGTTCCCCAGCGGGCGATCTGGTTGATCGCCAGGTTGGAGTGCACGCCATAACTCAGGCCAACGGAGGCGCTGGCGCGTGAGATCTCCTCGATCGCGATGACATGCTCCAGATAGCCGAGGCCGAGCCCGCCATCTTCCGGCAGAACGGTGATGCCGTGGAGGCCAAGTTCGCCCATGGCCGGCCACAGCTCGTGCGGGAAGCGGTCCTCCCGATCGGTCCGCTCCGCCAGTGGGGCGACCGCCTCGTCAGCGAAACGGGCGACGCTGTCGCGGATCATCGCGGCGGCTTCGTCCAGCCCCCAGTCGAATTCGGGTGTCGCGCGCATATGCTCGCACTCCTCTGCCATGATCTGTTCTGTTTATCCTGCGATCGGCCATAGCACCTGGCTGTCGCCCACCGCCACCCCGGCTGCGCCGACCGCCCGCCCGCCGTGGGCGTGCCACTCCCCGCTGCCCCCGCATTTGACTTCCCTTGGCCGCGGCGCTCTGGTAATCATGTTGCCAGAGCACACAGCCTTGAAAACTCCGCATCTCGATCCGTGGCCTTCCGGCCCGCAGCCCACTGCCATATCGGAGGAGGAGCGTCTCGGGGTGCTCGCCTCCTTCGGCACCGATGCGCTCACTGGCGACGAGGAGCTGGACGCGCTTGTCCGCTTTGCCGCCCAGCTGTGCGATACGCCGATCTCGCTTGTCAGCCTGGTCACGGCCAACCAGCAGGAATTTCTGGCGAGAACCGGACTGGCAGCCACGGCCACGCCGCGTGATCAGTCGTTCTGCGCCCATGCGATGCGGATGAGCCAGGTGATGGAAGTCCCCGATGCGACGCAGGATGTCCGCTTTGCCGACAATCCGCTGGTGACGGGTGCGCCGGATATCCGCTTCTATGCCGGCCATCCGCTGGTCTCCGACGAGGGCGCTGCCTTGGGATCGCTCTGCGTGATCGACAATCGCCCGCGGCCGCAAGGGCTCACTCAGTTTCAGAAGGATGGTCTGGCCGTGCTGTCGCGCGCGGTGATGCGCCGGCTGAACGCCCGCCGCGACGAAATTCGCGCCGTGCTGCACACGGAGCAGCGCGAGGCGCTGCTGCGGGCGCTGGCGGATTCCGTGCCGGCAATGGTGTGGTCCTGCGACGGGAACGGACGGTTCGAGTACCTCAACCGCCAGATGGTCGAATATACCGGGGTCCAGGATCTCAACCGCGCCGGCGTGATCCATCCCGAGGACCAGGAGGCGAGCACCGCCAGTTGGCGCGAATCGCTGCGCACGGGCGAGCCTTACGAGGTCGAGCAGCGCATCCGCCGGCACGATGGCGAGTACCGGTGGATGATGGCGCGAGCCGCGCCGGTCCGGGATGGCGGTGGCAAGATCGTGCGCTGGTTCGGGACCGCGACCGACATCGACACGGTACACCGCATCTCCGAAAGCCGCGACCTGCTGTCGCGGGAACTGTCGCACCGGATCAAGAACATCTTCGCGGTTGTCGCGGGCCTGATTTCGCTCTCCGCCCGCAAGCGGCCCGAGCACAAGGATTTCGCCGACGAAATGACCGGAACGATCCGCGCGCTGGGCCGCGCGCACGATTACGTCCGGCCGACCGGCGCCGACCACCGCAACAGCCTGCTGGGTTTGCTGGCCGACCTGTTCAGCCCCTACGTTTCGAGCGGCGAGCCCCGTGTCATAGTAGTGGGGGACGATGCCCCGATCGCCGCCCGCGCAGCGACGCCGCTCGCGCTGGTCTTTCACGAACTGGCGACCAACTCGGCCAAGTACGGCGCTCTTTCCAGCGAAGATGGCGTCGTGGACCTGACGATCGACGATCAGGGCGACACACTGCTGCTGCGCTGGAACGAGCGCGGCGGCCCACCCTCGTCGGGCGAGGAGCGGATCGACGGCTTTGGCTCGCGCCTGGTGGAAATGAGCGTGACGGGCCAGCTCGGCGGCAAGTGGGAACGCCGTTTCGAGCCAGGCGGCCTGGTCTGCGAGTTGACGGTATCAAAGGCCGCCATCACCCCGTAGAGCCGCCGGCATGACGGCGGCCGCTCCCCCGCTTTTGCGCTTCGACAATGTCCGCGTGCAATTCGGCCAGACAGAAGCGCTGGGCGGCATATCGCTTGCGATCCAGCGCGGCAGCTTCGTTGCGCTGGTTGGCGCGTCCGGCTCCGGCAAGTCCACGCTGCTGCGCACAGTGAACCGCCTGGCAGAACCGACCGGCGGGCGCGTTCTGCTGGACGAGCGCGATGTGGCCGCCCTGCCCCGGATTGCCTTGCGCCGGCGTGTCGGCTTCGTCTTCCAGGCCTTCGGCCTTTTCCCACATCTGACCGTGGCCGAGAATATCGGCATGGGTCCGCGCATCATGGGCCAGCCGGCAGGCGACGACCGGATCGCTGAGCTGCTCGCCCTGGTCGAGCTCGACCCGGCGCTGGCCGGGCGGCTGCCGGCACAATTATCGGGCGGGCAGCAGCAGCGGGTCGGGATCGCCCGCGCCCTCGCCTCGCGCCCGCACCTGCTGCTGCTTGACGAACCCTTCGGCGCGCTCGATCCCGTCACCCGCGATGGGCTGGGCCGCCGGATGCGCGCGTTGCATGCCGATCTTGGCCTGACCTCGATCCTCGTCACTCACGACATGGCGGAGGCGCTGCTGCTGTCCGATCGGGTGGTGGTGATGGACCGCGGGCACGTCGTGGCCGACGAGGCACCCGCCGCGTTGCTTGCCGGCGCGGGCGGCGCCATCGCGCAGGCGCTGGTGGCGATCCCGCGCGACCAGGCGCGAACGCTTGCCGCGCGCACCCCGGCCGGGTTGCCGACCCGCTCATGAGCGCAATCGCAGGCCTGGGCCCGGTGCTGGCAGCGCATGTGGTACTGGTCGCCGCCGCTCTCACACTTGGCATCGCCCTGGCGCTGCCGCTCGCCATATGGGCCAGCCGCTCGGCCGGGGTAGCCCGGGCGGCGCTGGGCTTTGCCGGACTGGTGCAGACGATCCCGGCTTTGGCGTTGCTGGCGCTGTTCTTCCCCATCCTGCTGGCGCTTCGGGGCGTATTGGGCGACGGCTTGCCCACGCTCGGCTTCCTGCCCGCTCTGCTGGCGCTGGCGCTCTATGCCCTGCTGCCGATCTTGCGCAATGCGGTGACTGCGCGGGCCACGATGGACCGCGGCGTGCTGGAGGCGGCCGACGCGCTGGGCATGACGGCCATGCAGAAACTGCGCCTGGTGGAGGCGCCGCTGGCTGCGCCGTTCGTGATGGCCGGCATCCGGACCGCGGCCGTGTGGACCATCGGCGCGGCGACCCTGGCGACGACAGTGGGCCAGCCGAGCCTCGGGGATCCGATCTTTGCCGGGCTGCAAACGCAGAACTGGACGCTGGTGCTGTCTGGCTGCATCGCCGCCGCGGCGCTGGCGATGGTGGCGGACGGGCTGTTCGGCCTGGTGGAACGCGGGCTGGCCACACGGCGCCCGGCGCTTGTCGCCACCGGCCTCGCGCTGGCGCTGGCCGGGGTGGGCGCCGCGTTGCTGCTGCCACGGATCGGCACAGGTGCACAGGAAGAGACCATCACGGTCGGGGCCAAGAACTTCTCCGAACAGTACATCCTTGCCCGGCTGATCGGCGCACACCTGGAGCGGGCAGGATACCACGTCGTCTACCGCGAGGGGTTGGGATCGGCGGTGATCCATCGTGCCCTGACCAGCGGCGCGATCGACGTCTATGTCGATTACGGCGGCACGCTGTGGGCCAACGAATTGCGGCGGCGGGACAATCCGCCCGCGACGACGATGAACAAGCAGATTGCCGTGTGGGAGCAGCAGACCAGCGGCACGCTTGTGCTCGGGACCCTCGGCTTCGAGAACGCCTATGCCTTCGCCATGCGCCGGTCACGGGCGGCGGAGCTGGGCGTGCGCACCCTGGCCGACCTGACGCCGATTGCCCGGCGCATCACTATCGGCAGCGATCTGGAGTTCTTCGAGCGTCCTGAATGGGCGGGGGTGCGCGATGCCTACGGACTCGCTGCTGCACGCCGGCGCACCTTTGCCCCGACCTTCATGTACGACGCGGTCGCCGGGCAGGAGGCCGACGTGATCAGCGCCTTTTCCTCCGACGGGCGGATCGCGGCGGACGACCTGCTGGTGCTGGGCGATCCAAGAGACGCCCTGCCCGCCTATGACGCGCTGCTGTTGGTCGGGCCGACGCGGGCGAAAGACGCCCGGCTGGCGCAGGCACTGCGGCCGTTGCTGAGTGCGATCAGCGTGGAGGCGATGCGCGAGGCGAATTACTCGGTCGATCGACCGGCCGACAAACGCAGCCCGCACGAGGCTGCAGCGGCACTGGGTGCTGCCGTCGACCGCTGACCGTCCGGGAAGCGCGTAATCCACCCCTTATCCCCACCGCATTGTCGCTGTGCCCCTTCGCACGGACAGGACGAAGGCTTATCCTGGCCACGACTCCTGCGCACTGGCTGACCACAATATGTAGTTGCCACGGGGTGTCCGGCCACACTAGGTGGTGCAAACATCGACAACCGAACCGCAGCCAAAGGCCGATCCATGTCCCTTCTCGAAGCCCGCAAGACCTACAAGCCGTTCGAGTATCCGTGGGCTTACGACTTCTGGAAGCGCCAGCAGCAGCTGCATTGGCTGCCGGAGGAGGTGCCGCTGGGCGAGGATTGCCGTGACTGGGCGCAGAAGCTGTCCGATCATGAGCGCAACCTGCTGACGCAGATCTTCCGCTTCTTCACCCAGGCGGACGTCGAGGTGCAGGACTGCTATCACGAGAAGTACGGTCGGGTATTCAAGCCGACCGAGATCAAGATGATGCTGACGGCCTTCAGCAACATGGAGACGGTCCACATCGCCGCCTATTCCCACCTGCTCGACACTATCGGCATGCCCGAGAGCGAATATGGCGCCTTCCTCGACTATGACGAGATGCGCGACAAGCATGACTACATGCAGAAGTTCAGCGTCGACAATGACGAGGACATCGCCCGCACCCTGGCCATGTTCGGCGGCTTCACCGAAGGCGTGCAGCTGTTCGCCAGCTTCGCCATGCTGATGAACTTTCCGCGCTTCAACAAGATGAAGGGCATGGGCCAGATCGTCAGCTGGTCGGTCCGCGACGAAAGCCTGCACTGCGAAGGCATCACGCGCATGTTCCACGCCTTCACCCAGGAACGCGACTGCCTGACCAAGGCGGTGAAAGACGACATCGCCGACGTGTGCCAGACGACGATCCGGCTGGAGGACGCCTTTATCGACCTCGCCTTCGAGATGGGTCCGGTGCAGGGCATGACGCCCAAGGAGATCAAGAAGTACATCCGCTACATCGCGGATTGGCGCCTGACTCAGCTCGGCCTGAAGCCGATCTACCTGATCGACGAGCATCCCCTGCCCTGGCTGACCCCGCTGCTGAACGGGGTCGAGCACGCCAACTTCTTCGAGCAGCGGGCCACCGAATATTCGAAAGCCGCGACGCGCGGCAATTGGAACGAGGTGTGGTCCAGCTTCGACTCCCGCCAGAGGGCGCAGGCCGCGAACGAGGTCGAGCGGCTGGTGGCCGACGAGGAGCCTGGACTGTTCGGCAGCGTCGGCGTGCAGGCGGCGGAGTAAGGCTGCCCGGAGCATGGGTGTACGACGCCGCGCGCTGAGCAGGACGGGAAACGCCCGAGCGCATTCGGTGGAGGGCTTTGCGTGGGCGCAGCTAACGCCCGCCTTCCTCCGAAACCCCGCTTGCCGGCTGCCGACACCGTCGTTATAGGCCCCCCTTCCGGAGACGTGGGTGAGTGGCTGAAACCAGTTCCCTGCTAAGGAACCGTACTCTATCCGGGTACCGAGGGTTCGAATCCCTCCGTCTCCGCCATGGGCCGTTCCAAGGTGATCCAGGATCGTCTGCCATCCGCCTCCGGCCTTTACACCCGTTTAGCTTTCACCGCCGGTAGGGCCGATATCGGACCGACCTAAGTCGACTGCATCGGGGTATGGGCACGCCTGGGTGGGTTCGATGCTTACGGACGAGGTAGTTCGAGAGCGAAACTTGCGCCACCTTTGTTGGTGATTGCGCAAGATCCTAAAAGTCGACGGCTCGGGCATGGTCACTCAGCTCTGATGCGACACAAGCGCCGGGCGTGGGCATGTGCCAAATCCACGCAACGGCAGCCAAATTGCTGGCTGCCCCTCCCTGGCCACTTTACCTGTCATGTTAGTCTGCCAAGGTGGCGTCATGATCCTGACAATCACCACTACCCCGTACGCGGACCAGAAACCCGGCACCTCCGGCTTGCGCAAGAAGGTGCGGGTGTTCCAGCAGCCACATTATGCTGAAAATTTCGTGCAGTCGGTGTTCGACGTGCTCGATGGCTTTGGCGGGCAGACGCTGGTGCTGGGTGGGGACGGCCGCTTCCTCAACCGAGAGGTGATCCAGACGGCGATCCGGATGGCTGCCGCGAATGGCTTCGGCCGGGTGCTGGTCGGCCTTGGCGGCATCCTCTCGACGCCAGCGGCCAGCCATGTCATCCGCAAGTACGAGGCCTTCGGCGGCCTCATCCTTTCCGCCAGTCACAATCCCGGCGGGCCGGACGAGGACTTCGGCATCAAGTACAATATCGGCAATGGCGGTCCGGCGCCGGAGAAGATCACCGACGCCATCTATGCGCGGACGACGGTGATCGCCCGTTACCTGACGGTTGAAGCTCCCGATGTCGATCTCGACCACCTCGGCGAGACGATGATTGCCGGGATGACGGTCACGGTGATCGATCCCGTCGCCGACTATGCCGAGCTGATGGAGCAATTGTTCGACTTCGCCGCGATCCGGGATCTGATCGTGGGCGGCTTCCGTCTCAGCTTCGATGCGATGCACGCCGTTACCGGTCCCTATGCGCAGGAGATCCTGGAGCGCCGGCTGGGGGCGCCCGCCGGCACAGTTGCGAACGGCACGCCGATGCCGGATTTCGGCGGTCACCATCCCGATCCGAACATGGTGCATGCGCATGAGCTGTTCGAGCGGATGTTCGGCGCCGATGCGCCCGATTTCGGCGCCGCGTCGGATGGGGATGGCGACCGCAACCTGATCCTCGGACGAAACATCTTCGTGACGCCGTCGGACTCGCTAGCGGCACTCGCCGCCAACGCCCATCTGGCACCCGGCTATGCGAGCGGCCTCAGTGGCATCGCACGCTCGATGCCGACCAGTGCCGCGGCCGATCGAGTAGCCCATGCATTGGGCCTGCCGCTGCACGAAACACCGACCGGCTGGAAGTTCTTCGGCAACCTGCTGGATGCCGGCATGGCGACGATCTGCGGTGAGGAGAGCGCCGGCACCGGGTCCGATCATGTGCGCGAGAAGGACGGGCTATGGGCAATTCTGCTCTGGCTCAATATTCTGGCAGTCCGACGCGAGAGCGTGGCGTCCATAATGGAAAGCCACTGGAACCAGTTTGGACGCAATTATTACGCGCGACACGACTACGAGGGGCTCGACGGGGCTGCGGCGGAGCGATTGATCACCGAACTCCGGGCGACCTTGCCCACCCTGCCCGGTCGCACGATACAGGAGGCGACCATCGCGAACGCCGACGAGTTCGAGTATCTCGATCCGGTCGATGGCTCGCTCAGCCGCAGCCAGGGGCTGCGAGTGCAGTTCGAAGGCGGCGCCCGCATCATCTTCCGCCTTTCGGGCACAGGCACCAGCGGCGCAACGCTGCGCGTTTATCTGGAGCGCTATGAGGGTTCTGACGGCATCCTGGATGCTGACACCGCAACAGCGCTCGCCGATTTGGTAGCCGCGGCAGATGAACTTGCGGGCATTACCCGGCATACCGGCCGTACCGCGCCGACCGTCATCACCTAAGCGGTACCCGCCTCTGCGCCTTGCCCTCAATGCTGAGCTATCCGATACGTGGATGTGAGCGATCACGTTGCCGTGGATCATAGCTCCCGAACTCTGCAGGAACATCTTCCAGCAGCCCCAGTTTGCTGGGAGATTGAAATCCAGGAGCGACCATGCCACGAGCAAACTTCGACACGCCGGACGGTGAAGACATCGACATCGACTCGGACGAGGTGGTTCACCTGTCGCTAGGACGGGAAGAAGGCACGACGCTGATCGAAATGGACGATGGCAGCGAAATTATGGTTGTCGCGACTCAGGTTGAGGTCGCGGCTGAACTGGGCCTCAATCCGCTAGACTATGTCGATCCCGAAGATGATGATGAGTCTTTGGAAGACCTCGTCGATGAACCGCGCGACGGTGATGACCCTGATGACGGGGCGGCGTAGGCAGCCCCTCCGCCACGCACGCCCGCGCGGCGATCGGCAGTGGATCGGCGATCCACTGCTCTGACCTGATCCGCGCTTGGCTTCTCGAATCAGCCGCGGCCGGACATCGGCTGACCACCATCAGACGAGTGCGTCAGCGTCCGCTCTCGCGAGGCAGGGAGTCGTCCATCTAGGATGATGTTGCGCCAGAGCCCTCAAACCCGATGGGTGTAGGCTAATGTCTCCATCGTTCTGACGGGACGATGCTCATCTCCGTCGCCGCCGCCCCCTTAGGCTCGAAGAGCCGATGGCGTGCAGAGCACAGTCATTTCCATCTCCGCAGACGCCGGTGCCCATCCGGGTACCCGAGCGTAGCCCCGAGCCCCAAAGCTTGACTGCTGCAAGTTGGCACACCGTCTCTCACCGTACCATACACCTTTACAGACTTGCGTAGTGGCCCCTTACGCTGCAACGCAGTACAAGTTTGTTAAAACCAATGACGCGCACATGCGATAACCGAAATGGTTAACACATAAAACCACGTGAGTTCGCGGAGCCCCCTTGTGCCTCACAGTGGTACCTACCTGGAAGCACACCACGCGTGCTGCATCAATCAGAGGTTGCCGGTTGATTAGCGCCCTCAAGCATGAGCAATGCGCCTGAATAAACACGCAACAAGGTCTGACCTGATCAAGTTAGTGGCCGTCTTCATTACGTGAGACTGAAATTCGCTTTGTTCTGTCTATCAATGACCCTCTGTTTTGATCTGAAACGATTTTTAGCTTAATGTAAATTTCACAGCAGACCCCGGGGCTAGAGCAACCGATGTTCTGCAATTTGCGTCTATTCACCGAAGTGCCAGTGATGACCGAAGGAAAGCCATGAAACTCGTCAGCGAAGTCCAGACTTCACGTTACGTACAATCTGCTGATACGATATCATCCTCCGTCGCTCAAAGCAGCGTTCAGGCAACAAAAATCCCATCGAACGCACTCGACGCTAAAGGTTTCAGCAGCATCGATGCGTGGCTGGACGCCTGTATAGCGCGGGGAGTCCCAGGAAAGATCGGATCAGGCACCTACAGTGTCGACGGTCAGCCGCGTTATGCTCCTGAAGGTATCTATGGCTATGGCGACACTCCACCAAAGTTCGTATCCACCTCCCCCAGCGCGGCCTGGCTCTATGTGAAGGACAGCGACGTCACGCTGGACAACTTGTCCTTTGAAGGCTTTGGCCGCGTGCTGGTCGGGGCAGTCGATTTGTCGGAGGGCACCCCCATGCACTCGACGACCGATTACAATTTTCGGTACGTCGATACGGACAAGAGTGCGCTTGCGATGGACGTCAAGGGCAAGACGTCTGAAGTGTCGCCGGAAGTGACGATCAACAACAGCACCTTCATCGACGTTGAAACGGTTTATACCTTCACGTCTGACACAACGAAGGCGGGCAAGGTCGAGTTCACGAACAACCATGCCACTGGTACCTGGGGCCTGGTGGACGTTAACGCCCCGCTCTGGACTGAGGTGATCGCCACCGGCAACGAATGGGCCGACGCGACCGGTGATCGGGCGCAGCCAACTTACAAGAGCCAAGGCGTCCAAACCGGATTTCGGATCGGAACTGAACAGAGCATCGAAGTCAACGGGCACACTACAAAGCTCGACATAAGCGACAACAATGCTCATGATATTGAGTCGTTTTCCAGTTCAGCTGACTACAATGCTGCAGTATTCGCTGATGTTCGTGGTGCCATATCCAAGAACCGAGGCGACAATGTGATATCCTCCAATGAGATTGAGCATCTCAAGGGCATGCTGGGGCAGGAGGATTCCAATGCGATCTATGCCAAGGCCTGGGGCTTGATCATAGAAGGAAATCACATCGTCGATAGCGGTGCAGACTACATCGATAGCGTCAGGAACGGCTCTGAAGCGACGGGAATTCTCGTAAAACCGTTCAGAGACGGCATCGCCAAAGATATCGAGATCATCAACAACGTGTTCGAAGACATGCCGATTACGCGAAGCGGTATGGAAAAAGATCTCGCGGTGATAAAGCTGTCTGAGGCTGTCGGCGCAAGCTCGATAAGCGGCAATACGTTCATTGGCGGTGGCAACCTGAGCGACAGCAACAATGCAGGATTGATCAGGTTCTACGGTACTGTCGAGTCCCTGGACATCATGGGGAACAAGTTTGTTGATATCGAGATGGCAGACGACAGCCAAGCCATCGTTCTTTCGCAGCTGTCGCAGTATCGCGACGTTATTATAGAGATATCCAACAACTCAGCGGTGCTGACACATGGCGCCTACACGGCTGATGCGAACTGGATCGGTTTCACCTCCAAGGCTCCAGGCACTCTGATCACCGGCAACAACACCTTGGATGGTGGTTTCGAGATGGTTTCCGACCGCGTCGGGATTCCCGCAGATGTCGGTCTGACCCTGAACCTCAGCGGGAGCAGTGTCGCCGAGAATGTGGCGGCGGGAACTGAGATCGGCAGGCTTTCGGTCAATGAGGCCGGTTCTTACACGTTCTCTATCGTTGATAATCTTGGTGGTCAGTTCGCCTTGGTCGGCAACAAGCTTGTCGCAGGCGGCGCGCTCATCGACTACGAAAGCGGCATCAGCCGCACGGTGACGATCCGAGCTGTCGGTGCTGACGGGAACAGCTTCGACACCGTTCGAGCCATCACGGTGCGCAACGTCGACGAGGCGCCGACGGCCGTCGACATCCTCGACCTGCAAAGCGTTCCGGAGAACGCCACCGGCAGCACCGTCGTGGCGCGGTTTGCGGTCATTGACCCTGACGTCAATGAGGCGTTCCGCACGTATACCGCCGCGGTCAACGATCCTCGGTTCGCCGTCGTGGATGACGAGATCGTCCTGCAGGGCGGCACGATGATCGATTCCGAGAGCGAGCCGGAGATTGATCTCTTGCTCACCGTCAACTCCGCCGGACGGACTTTTACCAAGGCGCTCACGGTCGACGTCACCGACTCTGGCGAGGCGGAGCCGTCCGGGGGCGATGACCCGAGCGACACTGCGATTGTGGGTACGAACGCCGCCGACGAATTGTTCGGGCTCGGCGGGGACGATGAGCTTTACGGGCTGGGTGGCAATGACGTTCTCGACGGCAGAGGCGGCGATGACGTGCTGATCGGCGGACTGGGTGCAGATAGGCTGACCGGCCGCGGCGGCACAGATTCGGCATCTTACCAACGCGCAGCCGTGAGCGTCAGGGTCGATCTGCTGACACCCACGAAGAACACCGGAGAGGCGCTCGGCGATACGTATTCCTCCATCGAAGATCTGATCGGATCAGGCTATGCTGATTCGCTCAGCGGCAATCACGGCCGCAACACGCTGTATGGTGGCGGCGGCGACGATTTCCTGAACGGCCAGGGTGACGCAGACACTTTGTACGGCGAAGCGGGCAACGATATGCTTCAGGGGAGCGGTGGCAATGACCGGCTGGAGGGCGGCGTGGGCAACGACACGCTCAGTGGCGGTAAGAGCGGACGGGACTGGTTCGCGTTCTCGGCAACCGGTTGGGGGCACGACATCATCCAGGATTTCGAGGATGGCGTCGACCTAATCGACCTGCGCGGCAGCGGCGTCAGTTTCGATCAGCTGAGCATCAGCCAGAGCGGCTCGGATGTGCTTGTCGGCCTTGGGGACGGCAGTACCATTCTGCTCAACAGCCTGGCCGCCATGCAGCTGACCGTCTCTGACTTCTTGTTCTAAGGCGTTGTTCAAGTTGCGCCAAGCCAGGAGTTCTGGCGCCAAGATGCCGCCGTTACAGCCAAGCTGTGATGGCGGCATCTCTATCGCGAGATTTGCGCAGAGCCGTCCAGAGACGGGTCACTGAAGGACCACCTCCTTCCTTGCCGCGTTGTGGCATGATCGACTCGATAGTGCGGGAAGTGGTGCAGCGCCTTCATGCGCAGTTCGACATCGAGAGCGCATCGGCTGCAAACCTGCCGCCACGGACTCGCCACGCGCAGCAGCAAAGTAGGCCGCTCATGGACGAACTGCACGCTTGGCCCACCATCCAGCCAGCGAACTGTTGGGCAGCGACGCTTCGGCCGGGCGATGGCTACATGCTGCGGCGCTGCGAGGCGTTCACCCGCTTCTTGACGATGGGCGCATCTGTCTGACGAGAAACGTCGCCGAGCGGGCGATAGGCTGCGTACTACTGGGCCGCACGGCCGGGCTGCTCGGTAGCGGCCAGCGCGCCGCCATTCTCTCCAAATTGATCCGGACCGCAAAGCTCAACGATGTCGACCCAGGCCTGACTCGGCGACGCCCGTCCCCCGCATTTCCGATTATCCGCTAGCAGGCTTGATGAGCTGCTGCCGTAGAACTTGACGCCGCATCGAGCCTCGCGCCGCCGCCTGGCGCACACCGTCCGGTGCGCACTGAATGCCTACTACTCTACCTGCCCGCTACTCGCCGGACCGATCAGGTTGCCAAGCCAAAGGAGCTGCTCCGCGAGCGGCCGCCCAGGTTTGCCCCGACCGTCGATCGCCGGCCTGATTAGCCGGCGGACGCAGAAGCGGCAATCCTTTGTACTGCAGCGGGTTCGTCCTCCGAAGATGCCACCATGCCTCAGATCGGGGTGCGCGCGACCATGGCAGGAGACTCTTCGCGCATGCCAGATTCCGGCCGGAAGTACTTCTTTAGGCGCAGAATCGGCTTCTCGAAGTAACGCCACGACAACGATGTGATCACCAACGTGACCAGCAGGGACGAAACGCCGAGCACCGGGCGCGACAACTCCCCAAACAGCGAACGCAGGATATCGGGCACGAAATTGTGCGTCAGATAGATACCGTAGGAGATCTGCCCGATATACTGCACGGCTCTCGAGTCAAAGACGCGTCCGATTAGCCCCCGAATTCCGATCGATGCCTGGATGAGCAGCCATATCATCGACACAGCGCACATCGCATCGTTAACATAGTACCGGTATGGTCCTGACGTGCCAACCAGGTACCAGGCGACGATTGCCACGGCGAGCGAAAGCGCCGCCGCCAAGCTAAACCAGATGTGGACCTTCGGGGTGTACCAGCTGAAGTCGTACGGTCGCCCGTTCCGGTAGGCTACGTAACCCAGCAGGGCGCCGCTCCCCAATTCGGTGAGATTGGAGAACAACAGGGTCTGGATCGCGTCGCCGGAAGCGCCGGCCTGTGCCATCCAGATCTTAAAGATCAAGGACACGCCGAACGTGCTGGCCACTATCACGCCGATAAGGTAGCGGCGCGGCGCCAGTGCGATGATGAACGGCCATAAGAGGTAGAACTGCTCCTCCACGGCCAAGCTCCAGAAGTCCAGTATCGGGTTGCCCAGCGAGATCCATACATTGCTGAGATAGGCCGCATGCCAAGGCCAGGAATCTGCTATTGGTGCGATTCCGAGCGCGACCAGAACCGCGATCCACGCCCAATATGGCGGCACCAGTCGCAGGAAACGGCGAGCGAAAAAGTTCGTCCAGATCGTTATCCTTGGCAGTCCGCTATCATATTCCTTCAGCAAGATCGATGTGATGAGATAGCCGCTGAGGCAGAAGAACAATCCGACGCCTAACGATCCCATGCCGATCGGCAGGTGCGTGTTGATGCCCTTGCCACCGTAATGCTCCACGATGACGAGCCCGATCGCGAAAGCACGGACGGCGTCTAGTTGAGGCAGTCGCAAACTCATCTCCTATAGCCGGCGTACGGCCTGCTGTTACCCGAGAACTTCGCTACTTGGCCGGCAACCCCGAAACAAGCCGACCAGCGGGATGGACGCGACCACCTGATGTGCACAGCGTGGCAAAAAGCGCACTCGGCCGGCAACGGCTCTGTTGCGCCGACGCGCCGAAGCATTGAAGCAGCTCCTTCGTGCACGCCTCTCTGCGCCTAGACCAGGAAGTCCGACACGGTAACCTGCGCAACGCCGAGATTGTTCAGCAGGATGGTGCTGCCATCCGCATGGCTGACAAGCACGCCCGAGCCGCTCTGAGTGATGCTGAGCTGTGCAAAGCTTACGCCGCTGCCGCGCAAGTCGATCAGGTCGACGCCATCCTCGAAATCCCCGATAACGTCGTTGCCCCAGCCGGCCGACGAGAACACGAACCAGTCACGTCCGCCTGTCCCGCCATTAAGGGTGTCGTTGCCCGTGCCGCCGTCCAGCCGGTCGTTGCCGGCGCCGCCCTGCAGCGCGTCGTTCCCCGCTTCGCCAAACAGAGTGTCTGCGTCACCCTGCCCGTTGATGGCGTCATTGCCGTTGCCACCATAGATCGCGTTGTTCGAATTGTTGCCGAGGAGCGTGTCATCGAAGGCCGAGCCAAGGAGGTTCTCGATCGCGGAGAACGTATCGCCGGCGGCCTCCCCGCTGTTCTTGGTAGGAGACAGAAAATCAGCCCTGAGGCCCGTGGTCGCGGACTGGTAGGACGCCGTATCTACTCCGGCCCCGCCGATCAGCCTGTCCGCACCAAGCCCGCCGACGAGCACATCATCACCCGTGCCGCCGTCCAGGACGTCATTGCCGGCAAGGCCGAACAGCTCATCGTTCCCGCCCAGGCCGAACAGCTGGTCGCCCTCGCTCGTGCCAATGATCGCGGTGGCGCCCCGGTCGTCACCCTCCGTCGGCCGCGGCGTTTCGGCGACGTCAGTGACGCTCACCGTAAGCGACTTGGTCAGGGTTCCAGTAGCGGAGTTGATAGTGAGCAGGAGATTGATCTCCGACTCGCTCTCGTAATCAATCGCCGAGCCGGCCTGCAGGACGATCTCGTTGCCGATGACGGTGAACCGGGAATCGTTGATCGTTGCGGTGTACGTACGAAATGCGTCGTTGACGTCAGGATCAAGCACCGCAAACCGCGCAACAAAGGTGCCGTTGGCCATGTTCTCCCCCACGCTCTGCAGGTCGAGAATGTCGATGCCGGTAGGCGCTTCGTCGACGTTGACCACCGTGATGACCCGGGCGGTATCGAAGCTGGTCCCGTCAGCCGCGACGGCGCGGATCGTCACCGCGCGGCTGTTCGCGGCCTCATAGTCGATGGGGGTGGCACCGGCGACGAGCTTGTTGCCGACCAGGGCGAACTGCCCCCCAAGATCATCGACGATCGAGAACGTGTAAGAACTGCTCCCACCGACTGATAGGTTGCCGATCTCGGTTCCCGCTGGCACGTTCTCCGCGACGTTGCTTGCGCTCAGTGTCAGGACGGGGACGGGAACGAGAACGGGGTCAATCAGGAAATCCGAGGCGGTCAGCTGAGCGACGCCGAGATTGTTCAGCAGGATGGTGCTGCCATCCGCATGGCTGACAAGCACGCCCGAGCCGCTCTGAGTGATGCTGAGCTGTGCAAAGCTTACGCCGCTGCCGCGCAAGTCGATCAGGTCGACGCCATCCTCGAAATCCCCGATAACGTCGTTGCCCCAGCCGGCCGACGAGAACACGAACCAGTCACGTCCGCCTGTCCCGCCATTAAGGGTGTCGTTGCCCGTGCCGCCGTCCAGCCGGTCGTTGCCGGCGCCGCCCTGCAGCGCGTCGTTCCCCGCTTCGCCAAACAGAGTGTCTGCGTCACCCTGCCCGTTGATGGCGTCATTGCCGTTGCCACCATAGATCGCGTTGTTCGAATTGTTGCCGAGGAGCGTGTCATCGAAGGCCGAGCCAAGGAGGTTCTCGATCGCGGAGAACGTATCGCCGGCGGCCTCCCCGCTGTTCTTGGTAGGAGACAGAAAATCAGCCCTGAGGCCCGTGGTCGCGGACTGGTAGGACGCCGTATCTACTCCGGCCCCGCCGATCAGCCTGTCCGCACCAAGCCCGCCGACGAGCACATCATCACCCGTGCCGCCGTCCAGGACGTCATTGCCGGCAAGGCCGAACAGCTCATCGTTCCCGCCCAGGCCGAACAGCTGGTCGCCCTCGCTCGTGCCAATGATCGCGGTGGCGCCCCGGTCGTCACCCTCCGTCGGCCGCGGCGTTTCGGCGACGTCAGTGACGCTCACCGTAAGCGACTTGGTCAGGGTTCCAGTAGCGGAGTTGATAGTGAGCAGGAGATTGATCTCCGACTCGCTCTCGTAATCAATCGCCGAGCCGGCCTGCAGGACGATCTCGTTGCCGATGACGGTGAACCGGGAATCGTTGATCGTTGCGGTGTACGTACGAAATGCGTCGTTGACGTCAGGATCAAGCACCGCAAACCGCGCGACAACGGTGTTGCCGGTGGCGTTCTCGGGCACGCTCTGCAGGCCAAGGATGTCGACGGCTGTAGGCGCTTCGTCGACGTCACCCACTGCGATCGCGACAGGAGTGTCGAAGCTGGTTCCGTCAGCAGCGACGGCGCGGATCGTTACGGTGCGGCTGTTGGCTGCCTCGTAGTTGATGGGAGATGCGCCGGCGACAAGCTTGCCGTCGACCAAGGCGAACTGCCCCCCGAGATCATCGACGATCGAGAACGTGTAAGGACCACCCAGATTGATCGAAAGGCTGCCGATCACGGTGCCGGCAGCCACATTCTCAACGACGTTGTTGGCGCTCAGGGTCAGAACGGGTTGGTTCTCGACCAGATCGGTGACGCTCACCGTGACCGACCTGGTCAGGGTTCCCGCAGCCGAGGTGACGGTGAGCAGGAGATCAATCTCCGGCTCGCTCTCGTAATCGATTATCGAACCGGCGAGCAGGACGATCTGGTCCCCATCAATGGCGAAGCGCGGGTCGTCGATGGCTATGGAATAGTCGCGAAAATCTTCATTCACGTCGGGATCGCCCACGGCGAAACGTGCAACGACGGTGCTGTCGCTGGTGTTCTCCGGCAGGCTTTGCAGGTCGAGGATGTCGACACTCGTGGGTGCCTCGTCCACGTCGCCGACCGCGATGGTGACGGCGGTGTCGAACCTGGTCCCGTCGGCAGCGACGGCACGGATCGTCACCGTGCGGCTGTCGGCGGCCTCGTAGTTGATGGGGGTCGCACCGGCGATGAGCTTGCCATCGAGCAACGCGAACTGACCACCGAGATCATTGACGATCGAGAAGGTGTAGGGGCCGCCGTAATCGACCGACAGGCTGCCGATCTCGGTGCCTGCCGACGCATTCTCCACGACATTGCTGGCGCTCAGCGTCAGAACGGGCGGCGCCTCGGCGATGTTGGTGACATCCAGGACGACCGATTGCGTGAAGCTCGGGCCGTTGCTGGGGCTCACGGTCAACGTGAGCGAAACTGACGGATCCGTTTCGAAGTCGATGGACTTGCCAACCCTGAGGTAAAGCGAGGCGCCGTTTACGACGAAGCGCGCGTCGTCCACGAATATGGCGTTGTTCCGGAATTCGGCAACGCCATCCGGATCATTCAGTTCAAGGTTGGCGACCAGCTGACCGATCGAGGAATCCTCTACGATGGGCGTAAGATCGACCAGCAACAATTCGGTCGGAGCCTCGTCGATATCCGAGACGGCGACTGTCAGCGCCTGCTCCACCACGACTCCGCTCGAGTGGGTCGCGCGAACGGTAATCGTGTGACTTGCCGCCTCCTCAAAGTTCAGCTCGCCCGAAGCGACCGTCAGCTTTGTGCCATCGAGAGCGAAGCGCCCGCCTGCATTATCGACGAGCGCATAGGTGTAGTTTCCACTCACCGATGCGGACAGCCAGCCGATCTCCGTGCCAGGCGCGGCGTTCTCCTCCACTGAGCGCTTGGAAAGCTCGAGAACGGGTACCCCCTCAAGCACATCGAGCACGTCCAACGTGATCGTCCTGACCAGGACGTAGCCGCCACTGGAGGTTACCGTGATGTTCACGTCGATGGTGGGCTCGGTCTCGAAGTCGAGCTGAGCACCGGCCTGGAGCACAAGCTGGCCGTCGGCGATCCTGAAGCGGGGATCGTCGACACTTAGCGTGTTGTCCCGGAAAGCCGGGTTCAGGTCCGGGTCGACCACATAAAGCTGCGCGACCACCACCTCTCCCGTGGCGTCTTCAGGGATGGGTTCCGCATCAAGGATGATGATGTCGGTCGGCGCTTCGTTGACGTCCTGAATGGCGATTTCAAAGGTCTGTTCGATGACCCCGCCGCCCGCCTCCACACCGCGGATCGTCACGGACCGGGTTGGCCACGCTTCGAAATCGAACGGTGTCGGCCCAGCGACCAGAGCGTTGTCGACGATCACGAACCGACCGCCCGCATCATCGACCAGCGAGAAGGTGTAGGACCCAACGCCGGGCACGCTGATCGTGGCGATCTCGGCCGAAGTGGAGATCGCTTCCGACACCGACGTCGCGTCGAGAGCGATCACCGGCAACGGTGCGGTGAGCAGTTCCTGCAGCGTAAAGGTGCCGTCAGTGAAGCGGAAATACTCGACGCCCGCTACCAGGTCCGTGCCGCTCGGAGAACCAGGACGAAGGTCTGCTATCCTGACGCTGGTCGCCGACAGGGCCGTAACGGCGAAGAGGATGCGCGAAGCGTTGTAGGCGGCCGTGTCGATGCCGTCGCCGCCTTCCAGACCATCGTCACCGCCACCGCCGCGCAGGAGATCGTCACCAGCCCCGCCGACGAGACGGTCATCGCCGCCGGCACCGCGGAGCACGTCAGCACCGTCACCGCCGACGATCACGTCATTGTAGTCGCCGCCCTGGACCACGTCGGCTGCACTGCCGCCGTGAAAGAAGATTCTCTCGACGCCGGATAGCTCGGTACCATCGGCGAGCACCTGATCACCCAACCCCAGATTGATCATGGCAGCATCGGTCGAAGCTCTTCGGTCGATTACCAGCGCTTCGGGGCTTGTTTCGTAGGTGAGCACCCGATTGAGCGCCGGGTCACCGCGATGGAAGTAGGCGTCATTGGCGGCAAACATCGTAGAGCCATCGAAGTAGATGCCTTCGATCGAATCGGCAGTCGGCAGCGTGAAGGTACCGAGGATGGCTCCTGTCGCCACGTCCACCTTCTGCACGTAACCGATCTTGCCAATGCCCGAATCGCCATAGCTGTAGTAGAGGGCGCCTTCGGCTCCATAATCGGGGTCGAAGAAGAGCTGATCCGGCTCGTTCGTGACGGTGATGGACTTGATGAACTCGCCGGTAGTGGCGGATTGCCACTCAATGACGAGAAGTTTGGCGTTGCCATTTTCGTGACCGACAATGATGGCGTCCAGCGTCGGATCATAGGCAAGACCATTCACCGATGTACCCTCGGTTGGTGAGATCGAGCGAACGTAGGTCCCGTCCTCGCTATAGACCCTGATGAGGCGCTCGCTCAGCGAGCCGACGAAGAGCTCGCCGGTCGAAGCCTTGTAGGCGAGCCCCTGCACGGCCCGTGCGGGACTCGGCAGATTGATCTCGCCCAGTCGGGTCGAAAAATCGGCAGAAAGGTGAACCACCGACGGCGTGTAGGTGCCATCGTCAGGCTCGGCCTGGCCCTCGTTTGCCGCCCACCAGGTCCCGTCCGCCGCGCGTGTCAGCCCGGTGATGGTGAAGCCGGTGCCGGGCGTTGCGCCGCGGCCATCGGGTATGTTCTGCGCAGCCAGCAGCGTGGCGCTACCGTTGGCGGAGCCCCAGTAGACCGCGCTCTGGTTGTATCCTGCAATGGGCCGATCGCCATCGGCGAAACGCAAGTTTTCGATGCTGCTGAGGGTGTCAGTCCCTTCGGCAGCGCTGGTCACCCGATAGGAACCATTGCTCTGCAGCGTGATGGTGTAGTCGCTGGCTGCGCCCTTGAATATTGCCGTATCGTATCCGTTGCCGCCGGTCAGCGTGTCATTGCCGCCCGCGCCCATGAGGTAATCGTCGCCATCATAGCCGTTGAGGCTGTCTGCCTGCCCTGCACCGATGAAGGTGTCGCTGGCGGTGCCGCCCGTGATAGTCAGTGCCTCGACATTGACGATCGTCGAACCGTCTCCGACATACTGCATTATCGACGGATCCGTGATGTCGATCCTCAGGGATACAGATACCTTGGCCAGATCGGCATTGACCCGATCGATTCCAGCACCGCCGTCGAAGTGGTCGGGTCCGGTACCACGCTTTGTGACCAGCGTGTCGTTGCCGTCCTCTCCGTAGAGGTAGTCCGTACCCGGCCCGCTGGTGATCGTGTCGTTTCCGGCGCCGCCATACAGGATGTCGCTGCCGCCCAGGCCGTCGATGGTGTCCCCGCCGGCAGTGCCGATGATGGTGTCATTGCCGGAAGTGCCATTGATAACCATGTTCTGCTCCTAAACCGGCCGCCGCCGCAAATGTGGGCGAATGGGCGATTGCGTCGTCACGAAGGTCGGCAACCCACGACGTCGCGCTGCCTAGTGAGGCACAATCAATGAGCGGATTACCGTTCAGCCCAGTTCAAGTCCGGTGCTCCGCTAACGGCTTGCATTGTACCGCCTTTGACGGTTTCCGTCCTGCGGAAATGGGGCGTATTGCTGCCACAGCTGTTCTAATTCGAGACGAAACAGCCTGGCGATTAAGCCCATCTACCGAAACGCCGGCTTGGCGTCGGCCATACAAAGCCGCGGCAATAGCAACGTTCCATGTAGCCCGTGCACGAAGACCTGGAGACGTAATGATGAAGAAGCCGCGCTTGCCTAACAGCGCTCAGCAAGCCCCCGTCGCGCCTGTGGGCGGACCTCTCCTCACGCCCCGTGCGGCGCGGATTCTGCTTCCGTTCGGTGCGGTCGCCATGGGCGGAGTCTGGCCGTTCACGCGGGCACTGGCCACGGCGGGCGAAGGCCAGGGCGCGGACACAGGCGCCGGCTGGGGGGTGGGGCTCGACTTCACGCCGCCCTACGTGCCGGCGTGGCGACGGCCGGCATCTGTGGCCGTCGGGAAGCGGGATGGACTGATCCCAGGCGATGCGCTGGCGTTCGAGACGGGCAATGCCGGGCAGCCTTTCGCCAGTCTGGATGACTGGATCGCCGCCTGCAATGCGCAGGACCTGCCCGGTGCAATCGAAACTCCCATCGCTGTTCGCCAACTTGACCGCACCTACCTTGCGCGGGGGATCTACGGCGCGGGCCCGGCCGACGTGAAGATACGGTGGCTGGGACGTGAGGAGGGCTCGTCACATTGCTGGCTCCATGTCCAATCCAGCGATGTCGTGGTGCGCGGCATCGACTTCGATGGGTTCAACATCGCCGTGGGCGTGACCTACCCCACTCTGCCCCTCACAAACAGAGACGGTTCGCTCGACGGCGCACCCTATCACACTTCCACCGAGGTTGTTTACCGAGCCTTGAAATCGTCAGCCGGCGGTCCCGCCGACAGGCTGTGGTGCAGGCGGCTGGGTCGGGTACGTCTGGATGGCCCGATCACTGTTCGCGCGCTGGGGGTCAGGCGGCAGCGGGCCGCCACGGCAAAATCGAGCGGTGAGAACCGCGATTACTTCGACCGAGCGGATTGGGAAGCCGTGTTGGAGGCGGTGCCGCTGGTGGAAGACGCCGCCTGCCGATCGGCAGAGGAACTGGTCGACGCGATCAACGCCCAGGCAGAGGCGACCGGCTACGCGGCGC
>Ga0210040_10001839_pt1 | contig 31113 bp, 37 predicted proteins | sample CryGeyCG12114_NA_FD_185462 | JGI IMG/M metagenome (GOLD analysis project Ga0210040, IMG submission 185462) | Groundwater microbial communities from aquifer - Crystal Geyser CG19_WC_8/21/14_NA (SPAdes) (version 2) | ecosystem: Environmental > Aquatic > Deep subsurface > Groundwater | place: USA...
CCGTGACCTGCCTGCGCCTGCGCCTGCCGGTGTCCGCACCTGCACCTCAGGCCGCCTGCGCCCCCAAAAGCTGAGTGCCGCAGTGCTAGTGTGAGTGTGATTTGATCAGGGCACTCATGCTGGCACTGGCAGATCAAAAAGCCTTTGGCGTGCGAGATCAGACCCTCCAAGCCTTTCCCATTTTCCCCGAATTTTCCACCTCAACCACTATTCCTCTTTCACTCTCCTTCCTTCTTCAGCCATACAGAAAGTGGTTAACATCTCCCTGCAGCAATCCACTATTTTCGCCAGATCCAGTCCGAACTGTTGCACATCCTTCAAAGTTGACCCTTGAATACCCCAGATTTCTCGGTAAGTCGCGCCTGTCCTCCACTACTCCTCGTAATTAGTCACTCTCACTGCCTGTCGACAGAAGTACCGTGTATTTTACCTTCACTATGACTTTGCTTGGCTCATCACTGACGCGTACCCCAATAGATATCTTCACTTATCGGCTCGTCATCGCCGTCTAATTCGTACGTGATCTAACCTAACCTATCTGGTTGACTTGCCTCATTTGTCCATCGTTGCTAACTGCTTCCGGCAGAACCTTTCATCGTCAAGTTCGATAACATACATCATGGTCGACATTACTGATCCCACCGCCGGTCTTGATCAGCCATCGCCAGGCGATGATCTTGCCGGTAATGGCGTCGATGCTCGAGGCACGAAGCGACAAAGAACCTCTATGGCAGGCGACGACGACGACGATGACGACGAGAAGGGTGGTCGTGAGCGCAGAAAGATTGAGATCAAGTTCATCCAAGATAAGTCACGTCGTCACATCACATTCTCGAAGAGAAAGGCTGGTATCATGAAAAAGGTTCGTTACATGGATGGTGTAACAAAATCGCTTTAGCTCACATATGCGTAGGCATACGAGCTTTCTGTCTTGACTGGCACCCAAGTACTTCTACTTGTCGTCTCAGAAACTGGTCTTGTCTATACATTCACAACACCCAAACTCCAACCACTTGTCACAAAGGCTGAGGGCAAGAACCTTATTCAGGCCTGCCTTAACGCACCCGAACCCTCCGGTAACGAGAATGGCGTTGATGACTCTGCCGATGTCGCATCGCCAGACGATGTCGCAGCCGCCATGCCGCCCGCACAAGCAGGCATGCCTCGTCCTGCAGCTCACGGTGGCTATATGACACAAGAGCAGCAACAGCAAGCACTATATTATCAGCAACTCCAACAACAACAGAACCAGAGTGGTCAATATGGTGGCATGCCACAAATGCCCCAGCATCAACGTGCCTAGAAAGCAGCGGACGATGATACCCATGAAGATTCTCAAACTTGAATCATCAACATGACCTACACACATGAGAGTGCTTGACGGGATCAAGCGTTGCGAGGTTACGTGAGCGGGCGTGTCCTCTGCTGGGGTTTGGCGTCTCAATCAGATATTAAAGTCAAGGGTTTGTCACTGTCTAATCCGGATCTCCTGGCGTCCTCCTCCATACATAATGTTAGTGATCGAAGGGCGCGAAACTCAGGTAGTACTGGCAGTACAGGTCAAAATACATACTATTCGAGCTTGTTCTTGCTGGGCTCTTCCCATTTTTCGTATATTGCCTGTTCGATCATAGGTTGCGCATTGCGCTTACGGTTGCGCAATAAGCCTGAAGACGCGCGTCGACGCACGTTGCTTCGTGTCTAGCAGCGTTGCTCCTTGGGGCAGCAATTGTGTCTAGATCTCCATGGTACATGTCGCAGCTGACCGTTCGTCTCAAGGTTTGTTATGCAGAGGGTCGACTATTAGATGAGTAAACAAGATTGCCGATCCGACCTCTCCGACGTTGGTGTCTCGATGCCGGCGGATAAGGGTTTCTGGAGCCGCCATAGCCTCGGCATCTTCCCGCACGCCATCCTCCCAATCATTCATTCTCTATGAGAGCTTCGTTGGACGCCAGCCTTTTAGAATGCCATACAGTTCTCACATTCTGTGACAGGTGTTGAATCCTGCGTCATTCGAAGCGATTTTGACATCGGGTGCGGCTGCGTAACAGAAGTATCCCTCGACGATTTGTTTTAACATATTTAGGTGTGTGACGCGATAGGTTCGAGCAGTCGGTCGGTTGCAGCTCAGAAAAAGCGCTTTCTGTTTTCGGGCGGGCGACCACTAAGGAACGAGGCAGAGGTTACGTTTTCGGGCGAAGGATTCAGCCCCTGGTGGATTTCTCGACGTACAAGGGACTGTCATCGGCCCGAGAAAGCTTGAGCACCATCGACAAAAGTCACTGTCACCTACTGTAAGGTAAACTACCAACTCAAACCTCCATCCGACCTTGCAGAGCAGAACGGAAAAATGTCTGCCCTCCCATCCACACTGAGCGGCCCTCCGCCGCCGCCCTGCCCCTTCGCGGCCATCTCGTTCCCGCGGCCCAGCATCCTCCTCGTCGTCTTCTCCAACCCGAAATCGCTCAACTGCATCTCCACCGCCGTGTCGGCGCAGCTCGAGGCGCTCTGGTCGTGGTATGACGGCCAACCGTCGCTGCGCTGCTGCATCGTCACGGGCGCGGGGCGGGCCTTCTGCGCCGGCGCGGACCTGAAGGAGTGGAACGACAGTAACAGCAAGGGCGGGCTGAGGGTGCTGCCGCCGAGCGGGTTCGGGGGCCTGAGCAGGCGGATGGGCAAGAAGCCGGTCATCGGGGCGGTGAATGGGTTGGCGTTGGGGGGTGGGATGGAGATGGTGGTGAATCTGGATCTCGTGGTCGCGGCGAAGAGTGCCGTGTTTGGCCTGCCGGAGGTGAAGCGTGGGGTCGCGGCGATTGGGGGTGCGTTGCCTAGGATCGTGAGGACGGTGGGTAAGCAGCGGGCCATGGAGTTGGTGTTGACGGGCAGGACTCTAGGTGCGGAGGAGGCGAGGGCGTGGGGGATTGTCAATGCTGTGACGGAGGATGCTGGCGCGGATGTTGCTCCGGTGGAGAGGCCCGTGGTGAGGAAGGCGTTGGAGTTGGCCGAGATGATCGGGGCGAACAGTCCAGACAGTGTCATCGTGAGTCGGGCGGGCGTCATCATGGGATGGGAGGATGGGAGTGCGGAGAATGGGAGTAGAGTGCTCAACGAGAATTATGGGAAGAGGTTGAATGAGGGTGAGAACATCAAGGAGGGCGTGATGGCATTCGTCGAGAAAAGGGCGCCGCGGTGGGTGCCTAGTAAGTTGTGATACGGTAACAGGGTCAGATTGTCCAGCTTGCAAGTGCTGTGGTTTGACTGGAGAACGGATTGTGCTGCATTGACCACAACCATGTCTGATAAATGTATATGCTCTCTTTCCATCATGCCTGCTTAAGCCTCTTATTCAAAAAATGTGCTTGCACTCTTTTTCCACTCACCTCGACATATCAATTTGGGGTTATCTCAAGCTCGTTTGTAAGGTGTCATTACTGGGAATGGAGCAAGGAGCTCCTCGGCCACTACTTACCCTACAAGCGAGCCCGACTCACAGTCCAAAGACAACTCAATCCACCGTAGACATCGAGCCCGAGTAAAGGGGGAAGCCTGGTCCTTATATTTGCTCCTCATAAATTGTTGATGACTTTATGGTTTAAATGGCTTTCGACCATAGACATTGTGACTGCAAACAGTCAGCATCGCCAGCCTCTCACTGATGCAGTTGAGCCTACAATAGGACATATGCATGTATGGAACGATCATCGATTTCCTTTCGGACCTGAGCAAAGAGCACTTGTAGCTGCGCCGGGTCGCCTCCAAGAAGATGTATATAGCCGCTACAGGTTGTGCACTCAGCATGGCTGTTCCGCATAACAAAACCAAAACGACACGCGGAAATCGGATGATATGCTTACCGTTCGAAGCCAGGCTGGGCATATTCAATAAAATTGGCCCTTTCAAGTGCTCCGATTTGCTTGAGTCGTTTGTCTTTGGGCCATGGGTTCGCGGGCATTTTGAAGCTGCGCAACATTAGTCAGGTGCGAAGTTCAAGTACCGTACAGCCTAGCAACGTACACATGCTCCTGTACATCTTCGAACCCTGCAGCAAGCAATTGATCCCGCCATAAGGAAGGTGCATCGCCGTTGACCCCCATGGCTGCTGCAATGTCGAAGAAGTAGCTTCCAAGCTCACGGTATGCTGAATTGGGCGGACATGTGCCATCGTCACAGCCGACTCTGGGAACCGTAGCTGATAACTCGAGGTACCCGCCAGGCTTGAGATGGTCATAGGCTTGTCCTATTAACCTTGGCCAGTCCCTGATCGCGAAAAGAAACTCGCGGGCATGAACGAAGTCGAAGCTGTTCTTTCTGTACAGCCAGTCTTGTTCCACATCATCAATCTCGAAACGACAATTTGGCGCTGTCCAGTTAGGCTGTGTCGCTGCTATGTCAACGCCGATAACATCTGCGGTGGGATAACGGTCTGCTACATCAATAGCCCAAATTCCGCTTCCAGTACCCAAGTCCAAGATTTTCTGTGGTTGTTCCACAATTGGAGCGAGAAATAATCGACCTTGGTAGATCAACGTGAATTTGGAGTGCTGTAGGTCATTTCTGTCTTGTTCCTCGTCATCTATTGGCCTGAATCGTAGTGAAGACACACCGTTAGTACTGATATTCCCGACTGGGAAAGATAGAATGCGAAAGTCAATTTCACAGCCCTCCTCCATACGCCCTTCTCAAACGTGCATGGGAAGGCTTCCTGCTATGTTGAGACGATACATGACAGCTTTTTGAGCTCTATTCCATACTTACAAGCCGTAGAAATTCTGCCCAAAACTAGCATATGTACGCCCATCTAGTTCTATTCCTCTGCGAACGTCTGAGGCAATGCTGCGGAGTGTCAGGGCGTAGTCATGGCAGTGCAGAGTTTGCAGTTACCTTGTGGCATAGCTCGTGGAGACAGACTCGGCGTAACCTTCATCGTCGATCTCACGGTCGGGTTCAATGTGAATCTGTTGTGCTGCTATATCGTTGACGGGCGGACTCACGTCGCCCATGATACAATGTTTTGCAGTGGAGGGGGGTTCTGTAGGTCCCTTCTATGGCTCATCGTTGTTGGAGGATCGAAGTGAAATGTGACAATAGCATGCCGAACTGCTCCGCTACATAGCTAAGGCTGCGATCTGCGATGGGATTTTTAGCTCCATGAGCAGCGAGGGTGTGTGCTTTTGGAGCGTACCATTGACGCCGGGCGTAATCAGGGCCGCGACCCGGTGGCCCCGCACATGTCAAAGCATGGGCATTCTAGGATGGCGAGCAGCGGAACATGATCTATGCGCGTCCCGCAGCGGCCAGGTTGCATTAGGTACAGAACTTGAAGCTCTTGGAAACGGCGCTACGTTGAGTGTGAATGCCGGAGACAGGAGGTAGCTCGGAACGGGGCCGAGATGGGTGCAGATGACTGCCAGTGGCGTGATGGCACCCCCTGTTTCGTTAAGGTTCCGTGCAGGGAGGAAGCCGATACCGAATACAAGTATGCGACTTTGCACCATCAGAAGGGTATACTCGGGTACCAGGTATTTAAAACACGGCCTTCCCTAAGTGTCGCACAAGATAGCAAACTTTAGGCTCGCTGCATGACAGCTAGTTCATACCTCAAAGTACAATAACCGCAGAGAATGTAAGTCGGTAGCTCTATGGTGCAAGAATGGGGATGGAAAGAGCTCCTGGCTGCATGTGGTCCAAGGCATGACTCGGAGCCATTCAGGGCGCGCCAAGCATATTCAACCCCGGCACAGTACGACAGTAATGTATCTACTAAAGGGGATCGGGAAATAGGAGGTCATCGAAGAGGCTGGCGATGGCATGTATAAAGTAGCAATCTTGTCTGACACTTGCTCCCGTTGTCTGTTAACCGCAAGAGGTGCTGCAATGAGCATACGCCAACAAAGAGAACACAAGTATGGGTAGAATTGAGAGAACGAATGATAACAAATTTGATGTTTATCACGTTTCATAGAGTTCAGCCTTCGGCTGAGCTCTGTCCTCACCCATTGATCTTCGTACTGGTTGTCAGTCGTTGAGAGAAGCGCTCCGACTGCATCTATTTTGGAGAATCGATCGTAGTCATTCATAGCCAAGCGAATATGCTGTGGCACAGTAGTCTCCATCATCATCAGTCATGTAGCTTTGCAAATGCATTCATACTCGGAGGTCACATCTACATCTTGTGATGATGTGTGCTGTTCCTAGCGCTTTACTTCTTGTTCAATCGGTTTGGACCTTCTTGACTCTCTCCAGGACCTTGTTGTAAAGTGGGTGGTCCTTCTCGAGTCCAGTCAAGGTAGTGGTGGCCTGGTCTGGGGACTGCTCAGACATGATCTTGGCAAGTTCCTTACTCTCATCGTCGCCTTCGACGTTCTGGAAGCGGAGTGCCATCTCGACACCTTGGAGCAGATGGGTAACGTCGTAGCCCTGCTCGGCGAGCTGAGCGGCAGGTCCAATGAAGCGCTCCTTACGTCCGAGCTTTCGAAGTGGAGCACGACCGACACGAACTGGGACATCCTCGAGATAGGGGTTGGAGATACGCGTGACGATAGTATTGACGTACTTCTCTTGTTCTTCAGGTTTGATTCCGTGCTTGTTGGTAATGAGGTGCGCAGTCTCCTCTAAAGCGTTGTGAACCTCCTTTTTGATCTCTGGATCAGCCATCGACTCGTGGATGGTCTTGATGCCCTTGTTATATCCGAAGTAGGCGGCAGTGGCATGACTGGTGTTGACTGTGAAGAGCTTTCGCTCGATGTAGGGCTCGAGGTTGTCGACCCAGTGAATGCCCTTGACATTAGGGTGGCCTGACTTGAAGCCCGTGGTCTCGACACACCACTCGTAGAAGCTCTCGATAAGGACATCGAGACTCTCCTCGTCTGATGAGGGAGTTGGTTGTGTTGGGACAATGCGATCAATAGCCGAGTTGCCGAACTCTGCCTTTGAATCAAGATCCTTGGTGACTTCCTCACTCAAGTTCTTCACGATGATTTCCTTAAGTGCGTCTGTGGCGTTGATCATGTTCTCACATGCAATGACGGCAATAGGTTTGGATGCTGTGCGCTTTGTGATACCATCAGCAATAGGCTTGGCGATGAATTTGAGTACGTTAGGGCCAACAGCGCAGGTCACAATGTCTGCGTCGGCAATGGTCTGGACAACCTCATCCATGCTGTGCTTGGAATTGAGGGCCTTGTAGTTTTTAATAGTCTTTGTCTTCTTGCCATCCTCGCCAATCTCGGTGATCTTGAAACTCTTGACACGGTTGATCTTGTCAATGAGGTCGTCGACGACATCCACGAAGACAATGTTGTAGCCGGTCTCGTAGAGCAACTCGGCGATGAAGCCACGACCGATGTTACCACCACCGAAGTGGACAGCTGTGCCAACCATTTTGCTGGGTGCGGGGTGAATGAGGTTTACGGATGAAATGTCCTAGAATGAGTAGATGGTTAGATGTGTCCCGCGATCTCTACTACTTTGTGAAGTACTTACGATATTGGTGTAGGTTGGTGTGCAATTCACGCAAAGAACTGTGGTCAAAGGTAGAAGGGTAAGGAATTTGTGTACGTGGATGGAATTTTCTAGATGTCGTGTTGAAGTGAGAGTGTCTGGTCAAATTAAGCGGTCAATTAAATCAACAATAGTGGGGCTCTGACCGGCACGCTGAACATGAACCTGAAGTGAAAGACCATGACCATGACCATGACCATGACCATGCCTTGGTGCCCCGCGCACTTGCCTCAGCCTGAACTTGAAAACTGCGCTGGCTTACATGCAAGCGTTCTACGTCATATCCGAGAAGAAGCACTGGGAACCGCATCCTCATTGGCTCTCCTTCACGCTTGCAAGGATAATGCCGTAGCTTGGTGATGAGCCCGGCCTATTCGGAAGTGTTGCTAGTACTGCAGTGACCACCCGTAAAGGAGACAAACACGTGAAGCTCCGACTTGGACTCGGCCTCCTGCATGGACGAGAACATTTTCTTGCCACTAGAATCTGTTCAGGTCAGTCCAGCCGAGAACATGTGCTTCGAGCATTCGAAGTTGGTGAAGCTCTGGCACCATTCTTACCTGCTTGGCTATCCATATAGGTAAGGTACCTAGGTAGGCAAGAACATGAGTCACAATGTTCATTATGTATCGATTAGCAGTTTAGTAAATCACTGACGGAGGACTCAAAAGTAGGATGAAACTGTCTCGAAGAGCTGAGCTACATAGACAGCTATCGGATAGCCAGTAAAGATAGCTTACATACATCACAGCAAAGCTAACGAATCTGACTACTGGCAAGATACTACATTTCCTTCATCCTACCATCACTTCCAGTCTTCTCCACAGCCCTGATACTAAAGCAACGAACGATGATGACCGTGCGAAGCCGGCCGCACTCCATCAATGTATGTCTTTCCTTTGAGGTTCACCGCCAGCACCTCGAGTTTGACTTGCAATCATTGACGAAATTAGCCAGGTCGAAAATGTAGTGCGTGTGTGGTATATTGTAAATCCACCTTCCATTGGCATTCCTCCAAGGATGGAAGATGGTCTCATTATGACACTCCAAGCTGCGGCTGCAGACCCAAAAATTCCAGTTGGGTTCGGAATCAAGGCAATTTGTGCCCGACGCTCGGATGCCGTGGTTGAAGCCATCACTGCCGATGTTGTAGGTCTTGCATTTGCCAGTACAAGAAACACCGTCTGATGCTGGTCTGCCGCGGCAAAAGCGTACCGTGCCACTCGTAGCTGGTGCTGTAGGGGTGGTGATGTCGTCAAAGGATCCAGTTACTAAGTCCTGGTCCGATGTGTGATCGACGATTTCGATAGGCGACGCCGCAGATGTCAGAAGTAATACAGCAACCAGCCACAACATCATTGTACTCATAGATCGCCTTTTGCAAGCCATGGTTGCCTGCCCGACCATTCCAAAAAGCTTCTGGGGTGTTCACCGAGCAAGGTCTTTCGAAAGACTACCGGCTCAGGCGAGGATGCTACCTGGAATGATCGAAAGAGCACTGATTTAGGAGGCGAACCAGAAGTTCGCATGGCGAGGAAGCCAGATCTTTTATAGTTGAGTGGACATCGATCAGCTGACAGTGCGAACGACATGGTCCACGCGGGCCAACAATGTCTGAACGCCTCCGTGTCCCCTCGAATCTCGATCATGTGACAGGATCCTATAATGTCAAATTCATGCGGATAAAAGCGCTTGTTCGGAACAGCCAAATATATGCTACCATATGCAGACAAGGATATACCGAACCGTCAAATCCAGGACTGAGCTGTCTCATTAGAATGCTCTCGGTGATCGCTGAGTCTGTCGCTCTGATGAAACATCGCCGCAAGCTTCATGCGAGTTGCCTTCAGCAAACATCCGACATCCACCATGATAAGTTGAACCTCTGGATTGCTAAACCATACCACATCCGACTCACAACCTAGCCATCAGACAGTGGAGACGAAGTCCGCAATCGGGTCAGGCAGGCGTGATACGTTGGAAGCCGGCTAGCAAACGACACACTGTAGGTTTCGGACCTACCAGCATTCAAGCACCAAGTGAAGTAGCTAGCGAGAGGAGAAGTGGTCGTGCAACTTGAAAGATTGTTTTGGTGTTTGCTCGTGATAATGCTGGCTGAATGCTATGCTAACACAGGGCAATGGTCATATCGAAGCGATTATGTTTGTGCAGGCCTTTTGTGTCCAGCATGCCCTTCGCTCGTCAGGCTTAGTAGCCCTTCTCAGTGTGGTCTTTAGACCTACGGCGTGGCGTACAACACTGGACAATTGAGGTAACTGCTGCAAGTAGCATTACTGCGGTTGCGGCCCAGGTCATAGCTAGAAAAGTCCCGCCTTTGTATGCAGCGAGGCCAATGCTGTCCCCGTACTTGTTGATCGCATTGACAGCCTTCACTATTATAGTGGTCGCAATGGCCGACGCAATGCCAAGTGTCAAGAATGCAAGCTGCACAACGTTAGCGTACGCGATTTCGAGATGCAGGATAGTACCTACAATGTTTAACATGAAATTGATACATGCCGAAAGCCTCCCAGCCGTAAACATGGTAACCAAGGCGCCGACGACGGCTAAGCCGGCGAACACGATGCCAATGATGTAGAATATCACCATGACCATGCTCGCAACCTTGATGGCACGCGCCGCATCTTCAACCTCGCTTGGCCATTGTAAATCAGTTAGGTTGACCCCAGATGGCAACTCGCTGGACACCACTGCAGTAGGGTCAAAATGGAACAGTGCTGATGGACTTGAACAGTGTGACACATTCATCTTCGCATTGCTAGCTGTGGCGTTTGGTTCGTAGGAGCCTTGGCAGTAGTCCATGAGGTGCACTGAATAGAAATCGGAGAGATTGAGAGCCTGCGCGATCTCCGAAGTCACATTGCTGATCAAGCTGTTCAAGATTCCTTCTGCGTCATTGATGAGAGTGGAGAGCAATCCGCCATCTCCATCCGAGGTATTGAATGCTGAAGTATACCCGAGACGCGACACATTGAGCTGAAATCTGTTAGTGACATGCTCAATCCTCCCTTGATGTGCCACCTACAGTGAGAAGATCTGCGCCCTGAAGGAAGGATTTGTTGGAGCCAGCGAATAACGTTATCAGAGCCAGCACCAGTGCCGCAATTGCGCATAGGAGTGTGAAGATCGAGGAGAGACGCATCGTGTAAGCGGTATAGCTTATGTTGAGGCTATCGACGTGTGATGACGGGCAAGGCGTACGGTTGACGAGATATCAATAGTGAGCGATGAGAGGAATGTTGGAATTGCGAAAGAATGAGTATGTACAGTGGTGAGAATTGGCAGTCAATGACAAGGTTCGGGGACAAGTAACAGCACGGTCGAAAATGGCAGCACTTATATCACTGGGATCTGTAGCATGGCTCTTAGGTGGACGGGGTACGAATGAAGTGTACCTAATCGATTGCGTGTCGGTGGCCGGGACTGTTTCAGCGTTTACGTGGTGAAGACAACAACTTGAAGGCTCAGCCACGCATGAGCGCGTTTCACTGCTAAAAGTCTCAGTCCTGCCACGTGCGACGTCATACCCGGCGCGTACTTGCCGAGCGCCAGTCTTGCATTTTCTGTTGTCCGGGCCAACCAACTCGACCGTGCATCTGCGCCGAATCTTGCAGGGACGAGCGACGCCAGCTGCTCATACCTAGGTAACCAATCAAACTTCTTTGCAGTCAGGAATTTCGCAAGGTTGCATACTTCTTCACGTCGCCGGTCATCTTCCATGTACGCTGGTATGGACAGCCAGGCGCAAGCGTCAAGGTTGCGACATCTCCTTTGTCAGTAGGCGTTGTTTTAGTTCGAGACGAGAATGCCGTTGTCGACGAACGATCCCACAGTATGGACGGCGGAGGCAGATGATACCGTATGCGTCATCTGAACCCTAGGCCACGCACGCTGTGCTCAACCGTAATGTGCTCTTCAGAGTACTGAAACTCAAAGAAAGAAGGCAAAGAGTGGCGCAGCTCTATGTCTTACTATCATTCTGATATGCCTGACTCGTGCTGTAGGGCTTGCGTTTCTCGCCTAAGCTCCTTGATTGCGTTCTATAGATGTAAGCAGTGGTTCAAGGAAACAAGGGGTACAAACCGCGAGCGCTTGTGGATTGACTCCGTTCTCAATCAGGGAGACGCATAGCGAAAGCTGCGCCCGATCGAGTTGTGTGTCCTGCAGGTGGTTGTCAGCATGAGCAAACTTCATAAAACGGTTGTGACGGACCAGCAAAAGCGAAATCTCCTCCAGGATGTCCACCACTTCTCGGGCTTTTTCGCGCTTCGAGTCTTTGGATGGCATAGTCGCTTTCTTTATCGATGAAAGTATGTCGACGCCACAGCATCTGATGTGCTAAGCTAGCAACAATTGAATGCAGACCTTGACAGTCAGTGAAGCGGACTGTGTGATGAACATCAGGTCGTTGAATTTACTGTAAACGACGCGACCTGTGTACTATGGAAACGCCTATCGATAAGTTACAGTACATACAGTAGGCGCGTCCAAGGTTAAGGTCTGGGGTGCACTGGCGTGACTGGCATCCCCTCACGTGCCCAGGCCCCTTCAACTTGAGGTTCGCACTGCAAGCTTCAATCTTCGCCAAGCCTTACCATCTTAGGCCCCAACTCAAAGGTCTTGGTTTTTGTTTCTACCTACCTACTGTAGGTTAGAGATCCGGGTGTCTACATCTGAAGTGCAGCACTGCAGCCGCATACCGTAGCTGTTCCAAAGGGGACCGCCATTTTGGCGAGCCATAACATAGACCTAGAGCCGTTGTCTTGCAGCAACGAAGATACTGTCCGCTGCGGTTATGACTCCTCTGCATCATGGATCACAAAGCCGTGTTGAAGTCCTACAAAGACTACCACGTGTAGAAGCTAAAGCTTTACTGCTACAGATCTCGAGTATCGAGCGAAAGACCTTCCCTACTAATGAAGCCCTGCAATTCGATCCGTCTCTTCTGTCCAAGGCAAATACTACGATCCTGCTCGTCAGAAACCATGGATCAACATCGAACGACGTGGTAGGCTACGCCCTGTTTGTTCGCTTTCAGAAGACCATCTTACTCCATAAAATATGCGTAGCAGCTGCTTTTCGGGGTAGAAATTACGGCAGGCACCTGCTCGAGGATATTATTTCACGATCGAAGCATGCATCGTGCCGGAAGATCGAGCTTTGGGTGGATGAATCGCGCTCCGTCGCAAGAGCCTTGTACACACGGCATCACTTCATCGAGCTAGAAAGTGTTGAGAACTACTACGCTCCCGGACGTACTGGCATCAAGATGTGTCTGGATCTTGTTTGAAATGCTGACTCAGGTAGGTATGGGGGCTTCCATGTCGGACATGTTGTACATCCCTTGCAGCAACCATTAGCCCACATGACCAGCCATCTTCGAATGCTTACATTCAAGAGCCGTGTCGCGTTTCTCGGCATGCGGATATCTCGCGATCTGTCCTGCAAGCGACAGTCAATTCACCTCGATCAACATGACTTCGAACAATTTCACAGCGACGTCGAACATATTTCTTGGACTCGTCTCCGATGAATGTGGTGCGCAACAGCATTAAGAGCCTTCTTGGCTGCAATATTCTTCCATGCAGCGGCCATTGATGCATCGCCTCGAATCGCTTACCCCGTCAACTCACAAGTACCTCCGGTCGCATATGCTTCACAGAACTATGAATTCACTTTCGCCCCCAACACATTCTCAGGCGACAGTGTACATATAAACTATTCGATAAGCGACCAGCCTTCATGGCTGAGCCTGGATGGACCTAGCCGCACTTTCTCAGGGCAACCTACGGGAACCGACGTTGGTGCCACAACCTTCCAGCTTATCGCATCGGACGCAACTGGGCAGTCATCGTCGAGTGTGACGCTCGTTGTGCTTGAGGATCATGGTCCAGAACTGGAAAATCCTCTGCTGCCGCAATTATCTCGTGCTGGACAAGCATCTGCCCCAGAATCCCTGCTCCTATACCCACTCGAGGAATTCACCCTTTCCTTCACAAAGGACACGTTCAGTGGAACAAGTCAAAGTTCTGCGTACTATGCAATCTCGACGGACAACACACCCTTGCCGTCTTGGATCCAATTTGACGCCAGTGTACTCTCCTTTTCGGGGCTCAGTCCACCTTTGGTTTCATCCTCTACGTTTCAAGAAGTGTATGGTATAAAGCTGATCGCAAGCAATGTGGTTGGATTCGGACAGGCGGTTGCACAGTTCAATATCGTCGTTGGTCACCACAAACTGTCATTCTCACAAACAGTTCAGACCATAGATGTTACAATTGGGAGCAGTGTCACGATACCGCCACTTCGTACAGCACTGAGACTGGACGGAAATTCCGTGTCATCCTTTGAACTTGAACGGGTTCAGTTCGTTGCACCTGGCTGGCTAAGTGTCAACCAAGAAGAAATCAGCCTTAGTGGCATAGTGGGTGTCGATGCCACAGACACCGCCATCTCCATCACTGCCACTGATATCTATGGTGATATTGCCTCCACTCTAATAAATCTCAGAATCTCGTCTCCTCAAACAAGTCTCGGTAAAAATGTCTTCGATGCGAATGCCACAGCTGGGGATGATTTCGACTTTACACTTCCATTCAGCGACCATCCTCAATTAGGTCCCCCCGTTGTTGCAGATGTCGCAAATGCTAGTACTTGGCTGACCTTTACGCCTTCTAACTTGTCATTCCATGGGCACGTACCTTCAACTTTATCATCGCAGACAGTCTACGTTGCAATAACCATCACGAATGATACTGCCACAACAGCAGGCCTATTGTTGATTTATGTTTCGAAAGCGATGCATGCCAGCTCCACTTACACCGGATCCACGTCTGCAACCGTGCAGACTTCGCGGACGGCAAATCCGACTATGGCTGCCACAAATGCTCCAGATTCTCCGCGCGCAAAATCATCAAGAAGGCGCATCGTCATCGTTCTTGGTGTATTCTTGTCGATTATAGTAGTGGCCATCTTCATGATCTTGTTCTACTGCTGCCGCCGCCGCAGACGGCGCAGCCGAGTGAACATCGCAACAGTAACCGGCCTTACTCCTAGAATGTCTGACCAAGGCGAACGTCAAGAGATGTCGCGCGCTGCTGATGTAGCACCAGTAGTTGCGGAGACGCACTATATGAATGAGCGCAGTGTAACGCCTACAGGACCGCCTCGTGTGCAGCTACCGTGGGCACCGGATTCACTGCAGAAGTCGAAAGACAGGCTTTCCAGGAGAGCACAGACTCAATGCGAAGTATCGTTTGATTCGAGCTGGAGTGGTCTGGTTCCTCCAGAGCCGAAGGCAGGAAAGGAGGCACTAGCAATAGCATATCAAGGGCAACCAGAAGCAACCCAAGCCCAAGGTACTACGCAGGAGAACTTTGCGCAGAACATATTACAAAGCCGTCCTGCGCTGGCGACTCTGCAATACAACCAGACACTGTCCCCAAACAACAGAGCTTCCAAAGGCCTGAGTACGATGCCTCCAAGGAGCGTGGGCCTCTTGCAGCGAATGAGTGGCGCCGGCCACGGGGCGTTTATTCCAGGCTTAAGTGCTAACGACAGTAGATCTTCCCAGCAAACAACCATCGCTTCGGTCCCGAAGGTGGGAAGTAGGCCGAGCACCGTGGTTCTTGATGCCTTTCCAGCACCGGCAATAGTCCAAAGTAGGAGTCCAATGCGGTCTCCTGCTAAGTTCATAAAATCTTCTTTGCGCATTGTGGAGGATGAAGACGAGGAGTCAGAATCACTCGAGGTACGACGCCAACGTTGGCACACGAAAAGGGCACGAGAAAGATTAGAAGGCGTGGCTCGCTTTTCGAATGCAGGATCTGCGCGTACGCCTTCAGTGTCGAGGCTTCTTGCTGTGGCAGGTAAATCTCCCGGTAGAGCAACACCATCCACTCTACATCCTTTCGTTTCGCCAACTCGCCCTGTAACGATGCGGTCGTGGTCTCAGTGGTCAGGCATCGGCCCTGCCGCTCATGCAGAACCTGTGGCGCAAGGCAGAGGATCTGGGTTTTCACAGTTGCGAACTCCTTTCCGACCAAAAGGGACAATCAGTGCGGCGAGCAGTCACCAATTTGATTCGGCATTGTCATCGCTAGATTCGGATTGGGAGGATGAGAATCTGATGATGCAGCAGAATGAGCATGGCGAACGACACTGGCAGAACACGAGAGGGTATGATGAACGAGGTACACCATCTCCACGTCTGCCATTCGAATCCTATGCGAATCCGCATGAGAGGTTGGGTGAGGGTTCCCCAGTCGCAGCACCTCGACGAGCACGGCTGCCGGACAGAAGGAAGCATATTAGTGTGGAAGATTCTGAAACACAGAGGTCGCAAAAGAGTTATAGAGGCAGTTTTCGGTTCATCTGACATGGAACTTCCGGTCGAGGACTCTCACTGTAGTAATCTGACCATGAAAATAGGAATTTACTAGGTCATCGTAACAAGGTAACTAAGACAGAGCTGCATAGTGTTATTTTGGGATTCACTCTTATATGCTTTCGTCCTAGATAGGAACAGACTCTACTCGTGATGAACGACGCCGTAGTGATGTAACGTTCTCACGGCTACAAGTCAGAATTGAACATCGTAGAAGAGGAATCCGGAATGGAGGATATATGTTTCCGTCCATCGGAGGTGGCCTCGATCTTCAGACTTGGCAAACGAGCAAGTGGTGAACGTCGTCATTTATCGCACCCAGCAACACTAAACACCGTCTGTGCCGCTCTCGACCAACACCTACGATTTCTGCACACGCGACTCCTCCCACTCTACGTCTACCTCTTATCTTTCACCACAAAGTCTAGTGATAGTCAGTGACCGTGTGTTTCTCCCTAACCATAGAACCACCTATCCTTATAAACGTCCGGGCAACCAGCGACTATCTAGAGCGTCTACACCCTTCTCGCAGCTTACCACGTTACCAGAAGTAAAATTCATGCGAGAACCTTGCACTTAGCCCTCCCCGAATACAGACAACAGCCAGCATGGGCCAGACTTTGTCAGAACCCGTCGTTGAAAAGGTATGGACAATCTGTAGACAACCTGGTCTATGTGCTGCGCAGGATTTGTGGCATACTGCCCCACCTTTAGAAGAGCAAAATTCACGTCTCTGTAGCAGTTGGGCATTGAGCTAACGGTGTCTATGTTAGATCTCCGATGAAGGTGGAAACGATGCCGTTTACTACGGACTCTCGGCCATGCAAGGATGGCGCATAAGCATGGAGGATGCACATGCAGCAATTCTCGATCTTCAGACCGAAGAAGAAGGCAAAGAGCAACAAGCCGCACCTCCTGATAAACGTCTCGCCTATTTCGGTGTCTACGACGGACATGGTGGAGAAAAGGTAGCACAATTCTCTGGAGAGAATATACACAAGATTGTGGCAAAACAAGAGGCATTCGCAAAAGGCGATTATGAGCAAGCTCTTAAAGACGGATTTCTCGCCACCGACCGCGCTATTTTGAACGGTAAGCAGCGGAAAAGGCTGAAATCGCATGATACTGAGATGACCAGATCCCAAGTACGAGGAAGAGGTATCAGGCTGCACAGCTACAGTCGGCCTGATCTCGAAAGACAAGATTTGGGTGGTCAGTGCATTCGCTAGATCCCAACACCTTAACTTACATTTCCAGGCCAATGCCGGCGATTCCCGTACAGTTCTCGGTATCAAAGGCCGAGCAAAGCCTCTGTCTTTCGATCACAAGCCACAGAATGAAGGTGCGTAGATGGTGCCTCCATGGCTAGGATATTTCTGACAAAGGCAGGCGAGAAAGCCCGTATCAGCGCCGCTGGTGGCTTCGTCGACTTCGGTCGCGTTAATGGCAACCTTGCTTTGTCACGTGCCATCGGAGACTTCGAATTCAAGAAGAGTGCAGATCTTTCACCCGAGCAACAGATAGTCACAGCATTTCCAGATGTCATTTCTCACGAGCTCTCCGAAGACGACGAGTTTTTGGTTGTCGCTTGTGATGGTAAGTTGGAATCAACCCTGTATAGTCCTTGTTGCATGACTAATGTGGACAGGCATCTGGGACTGTCAATCGTCACAAGCCGTGGTCGAATTCGTCCGACGTGGCATTGCTGCCAAGCAGGAGTTGAAGAAGATCTGCGAGAATATGATGGACAACTGCTTGGCCTCGAACAGCGAGACTGGAGGTGTTGGTTGTGACAACATGACCATGATTGTCGTGGCTCTGCTGAATGGCAAGTCCAAGGACGAATGGTATGAGATGGTTGCGAAGCGAGTGGCCGATGGTGACGGTCCTTGCGCGCCGCCAGAGTATGGCAAGTCAGTTCCATACCTGCCTGAGCATAGTATCGTCTAACGGATTTCAGCTGAGTTCCGTGGGCCTGGAGTTCGGCACCAATTCGACCACGATAGCCCTGATGACTACGAGCTTGATTTGGACCACAGATCGAGTGGTTACGGCAGGAGTGGCCGCATCATCTTGCTTGGAGATGGCACGGAAGTGTTAACGGATGCCGATGACGCCGAAATGTTTGACCATAGTGAAGAAGATAAAGATGCCGAAAACCAGGTCAACAAGGACAACTCCGACACCAGCGACGACGATTCAAACAGACACCGACGGGAGGGAACACCGGGACCGCAAAGCACTTCTAACGATTCTCAGACACCAAGCAAGGAGGCAGGTTCATCGCATCAGGATGCTTCCCGTGGACCCGGCACGACTATCAAAGGTGTCGCGGATAACGCGTAGCACGTTGGAGCAGGCATCTGTAGTAGCGCATCAAATCCATGACGACCTCGAGATACCCAACATGTTGATGATGAACATAAGAGCTGAACATGGTTACATTCCTGTGTGGCCCACTATCCGTTTCTGCCTGCGTGTGTATGATTTTCGCTGGCAGCATTAACAACGACTATCAAGCTTGATGGGGGTTGGCATAACTTGAAGGATATGGTCTACGAATAGGTAAACCTCATCTTGATGGAACCAATTGTTGAGCTCCTTGGTTGGCCTTCCAGACTCTTTGCTCTTTTGTCTACCCTACTGACTGTGTGAGATGTGTACGTGCTTCAAGTTCGCGGACAACTCTTGATGATGGATTTTGACTGGGATCGCAAGGAGATGACGTGAACCTGCAGCTCCAACTTTTTGTTGGATGCTCCGCCGCGAATCTCCAGGTTCGAGCTTAAGTTTCCAGTGCTGCGTAACGCACCGCGACCACTTCGGTCCCTTCTGCATCTCGATGTTCGTCTTCTATTTATTCCTACATCCCTCACTTAGAGACTAGAGACTTCGCCTCTATACCTGAACTTGCGTGCTGAATTTCAAGCTCTCGCCTGTTGTCGCAATCTGGACTCTGGACCTTGGCATCCACGTGCTGGAATCAGGTTTGTTGCCAACGTGTGAACCACAACTCATTTACTGCACTTGATACTCCTATCAGCCCTCGATCTCGCGTCCTCGACAGACGTGGCAAACGTCTTACTTCCGGCAACCATGTCTTCTCCATCCACATTATCAAAGCGGAAGCGTACCACGGAAGCTGAGCGACTGAGGTCTTCGACCACAGATGTACTTCAACCCTCCTCACGAGATGCCTCTGGTGAGGAGCTTGCAGACTCGTCACCAGCAATCAACACTCGACACCGAAAGCACAATACTTCCTCTTCAATCGATGCAGGTACGCCGCCCACTAAGCGTGCGCGGACGCGCTCCAACGCAGCCAGTCACGAAGCAAATGCCACGGAGGACGCTCCGGATGAAGACCTAGACGAGCCGTCCAGCTCTACAGAGGACAGCCAGGAAATCGAGGAGAAGTCCAAACGCAAGCAGAGGCCCAGCACGAGCAAGAGTAACGGCGTTACGGACGAGAGCGAGGGCAAGACTATAATGGCTCCTGGTCGAGCTGGAATGAGAGACCCAATTGGCGGATACAAGACAAACCCGCCGCCTGAGGGAAGGTCCGTCAGGATCTATGCTGATGGTGTTTTTGACTTGTTCCATCTCGGGTATGACTTCTATCAAACTGCTACTAACGCTCAATTACTGACGTCTAACAAGCCACATGCGCCAGCTCCAACAAGCCAAGACCGCCTTCCCCGACGTCTACCTCATAGTCGGCGTAACTGGCGACGCCGAGACACACAAGCGTAAAGGACTCACGGTTCTAACTGGTGCCGAGCGCGCTGAGACTTTGCGTCACTGCAAATGGGTGGACGAGGTGATTCCAAACTGCCCTTGGATCGTTACGAAAGAGTTCCTTGCCGAGCACAAAATCGACTATGTTGCGCATGATGATGAGCCGTACGGCGCCAGCGAAGGCGACGATATTTACGCGCCCATCAAGAAAGAGGGCAAGTTCCTCGTTACGGAACGTACCGAAGGCGTCAGCACGACCGGCATCATCACTAAAATTGTCAAGGATTACGAGAAGTACATTGCAAGACAACTCAAGCGTGGAACAAGCAGACAAGAGCTGAACGTCAGCTGGTTGAAGAAGAACGAACTGGATATCAAGAGACATGTCGCCGAATTGAGAGACAGCATCAAGACCAACTGGAGCACTGCGGGTGGAGAAATTGGAAAAGATCTCAGGCAGTTTTGGCAAGGCACTATCAGTAGGCCTACTAGTCCGGGACCCAGTCTGGCGAGGAATAGCAGTGACGGAAATAAGAGTCCGACTGCGCTGGATCATCTAAAGCACCTTGAGGTGCCAGGTGTGAGCAGCACGGGTAGAAGTGAAAGCCCAGCGTCGCGCATGAGTCGTAGTGAGGACTTCGCAGCGGGCTACTCTTTGGGTTTGATCGGTGGTGTGAGAGGCTGGGTAAGTGAAACTCGAGAGAAACATGGAATGGATCGCTGATACGTTGCTGCAGATGTCACGCGGTCGACGTTCGCTACGAGACACTCAAGCCACAAGTCCCGAAGGAAGCGAGGAGGACGAGGCTATGGACGCAGCACTTGAGCAGAAGTCGCCCACTATAAAAGCTCCTCCTGCTGGCCGAGGTAGGCAGGGACAAGGCTCAAGGAGTGCAAGTTTGAATGAGCCTATGGATGTCACCCACTGAGCGTGGCAACCGTGTACCGAACATGGATATGGCGATTCGGTCCGTGCGGTCCAAATACCAACTCTGTTGTGCTGAGGACTTGGTGCACCGGCTTGGATGAACAAAAGGTGGAGCAATGCAATCGGACGTGTGTATTCGTAGGCTCTTTTGCAGAGACAGTATCGCTCGTATTTGTTATTTAACCTTATTCTTTGACTGATTTCAGCCATAGAAGCCATGTTAGTCAAGGCACAAACTGGAGCGCATAATTGGTAACAGCAGGCTATGATGGAAGAGCTTGAAGTATGCCTTGTCATTCAACCATATTGCCGGGATCGTTCAACATGAGCATCACACCATGCCGAGCTGTCTATAGTGACGTCCGAGCATATGCATGCGTGAAGCTGTGTTCCGCCACAAATCATTGCAAATCAGTCATTGTGGTATGAATTTGAGATAATTCTCGTCAGCGCCGCAATTCCATAGTATCCCTGTTTCGCAACACGCCTATGATCTTGGCTTCTCCTTCTTCTCCTTCCACAGAGCGCTCAAACCGACACCTGAAACCTTGACGACCTTGAATCGCACACCGGGAATATCACCCTTGGCCTTGCCCTTTCGACCGAAACCAGCGAGCAGGACCTCGTCGTTCTCGTCCACAAAGTTCAAGCAACCGTCGTTAGGCACTGTGATCCAGCTTGTTAGCCCAAATTCTCCTGTTCCGACAGAGTAGATTGTCTCGACATACCGAACGCGGTGACCTTCTTTCCGTTCTTGATAAGCTGCACTCTGACACACTTTCGGATGGCGGAGTTGGGTTGTTTGGCCTCGACACCGACCTTTTCTAGGACGATACCCTTGGCGTGTGAAGAGCCACCGAATGGCGAGGACTTGTAGGCGGTTCCGAGAAGTCGCTTCTTGTAGTGTAGATCGGCCCATCGACCCTCCTTGCGGGCGGCGACGAGCTTACGGGCGGCGTTCAGACCACGGGGCTTGCCTCTGTTTGTCATTTCTATGAAAGTGGTCTGTTAGCTGGTAGTTGCGATTTTGGAACGCACAGCAGTGCAGAGAAGACTGCAAGTTATTGGAAATGTAGTATGTATGCAGACAGCGTGTAGTAGGGAATGTACGTACTGGCGACGGTGACAAAGTGGTATTGGGAGAAAGTTAACGACTGGCGGCGTGGTCGTCGTCGATATCTCGAAATTCAAGGTCAAGATTTGTGCAGTTAGTGGGTAGTGCCAAGACTGCGCAAATGGTGCACTCCGAGTCGAAGGCGGACATTACCGGCAGAATCTCCATGCTCCTGATGACCATCGCGAGTTGTAGTAGACTGCTTTCACATCGCACGAGGCTCACTTCTAGCAGTCGCAGCGCGTGCAGCTCGTTGACCTCAAATCTCGTCATGATGTAGTCCAAATGCAATCAATGATCTATTATCACAATGACAACTCCATCTTCCAAGGGGTCCACGCCTCGCCTGGACACCCCTTCTGCTTCGTCTAATGGTCCCAGAGTCAGTCTTCGGTCACCAACACACCGTCTGCCACCTCCTGCGCTCTTCCAAGGACCGCCCTCGAAGAATGCCTCCCACATCTCGCTAGTTCCCACGAATGACCGGCCTCCCACATCCTCCGGGTCAGAAGAGCAGAGACAGCCCCGTCCACCGCACATCCCACCCGCTGCATCATTCTCAGGCCGTTCCCTTCCACCCAATGGCCAGCCGAAGCCAGCCCAGAATGAGGAGTTTCGCGCTGAAGCCATGTGGGCTGATATGCAAAAGACGCTCGCGGACGTCGAACTCTCTGCCATGAATTCGTCCCATGTATTTGGCGCAACGCATGCGAAAGCACTGGAAGACCTACGTACCACGCAATTGTCCCTGGCGCAAGCATGGGGGAAGACGGAAGCTGATGACATGGGCGACCACGACTTCGATTCTGATGCCTCGGAAGCCACTGTTAGATCGTCGTTGAAGCCTGGTGCAAGTCCGGGCAAAAAGGGCAAAGACGCAAAGCGCAACACTTTCAGTGACAGCAAGAATCTGGAAGAGGAGACAGAAAGGGACATCGCAATGGCGAGGAAGAGAAGAGAAGCCAACGACCGCTACTTCCAGCAGGTCAATACTGGTGTGTTGGACGTGGTTAGCAAGCTCGATGAGGTCGCAAGTGCCATGCGTCGAGTGGAGAAAGAGAGCCGTGAGATATGGAATGAATCCAGCGATGAAAGTGGAAGTGCGGTTGAGAGCGCAACTGGGACGGACGGCACAGGCAACATAGATAGTCCAGTCGAGGCTCGACATTGAGGATTTCACGACTTTCCAGACATCACACCACAAATGGATACCTGTATCACCCCTCCGCCTCGAGACTTTATCAATGCAAGCTTGATTGCCTGATCGTCCAGCTTCGCTTCCTGAAACAAATCTCGAAGCAAGTCAATTTTTCAGGACCAGGTTTACTGGGTCTGTCTATACGTGAGGGATACCGCTCCCATGGCAAAGCGCGTGACGAAGCTCGCAATAATACGTGTCTGTTCTAGAAGCAAATTGTCGACAACGACGGTCCAAGTCGTCCATCGCCCCGTGTATTTAGACCCACCGGCCTTCACTCCTCAGAATCAAGACGCCACCTTTCACGCCTGGCTCGCTTAGGCTCCTGGAATCATACTACAGTGACAGCGTAAGATCAGTCTACTGCAGGCACGAGCAAGATCGAGTATACACAATACTCGCTGATCCAAACGCTCACGGATAATGCTCATAGGTGAAAGATTGGATATGTCATCATATCTGCCGATCTGAATTCCAATCTAAGACCATTGTACAGCTACTCCTTTCTCGTGGGACTCCCGGGCGAGCTCGATAACGCGTAACCCATCTCTCGAGTCCTCGGAGTTAACAGCGATGCTTTTCTGGCCATGGATGGTATCGACAAGGTTCTCGTAATAGCCTAGGTAGTGACCTTGCATGGATGGATATCTCCCAACGTACAACTTGCTTCTCTCGTCGTACTTTTGAACTTTGCCATCGAATTCATCTGTCGTCGCGAGGAGTCCGTAAGTACGTTCATCTTCGAAACCGTACCTTGGGTCGGTCGCGGACATGCCAGATCCCATGGTTTGCTCGGCCTGAGGATCTTCTCCATGCTGCAAAGGTGTCAGAATACGAATAACTGCACAATGTACCAGACTTGCCTTGACAAATGAGCCTTTGGTTCCGCGGAAGAAGTACTTGAGCTGGTCTTGCATAGGCGTTATGATGGTAGTCTTGATGGTTACCAGCAGGTTTTTTTGGGCACCGTCATACTGCAAGATGATTGTGAACGTGTCATCGATCTCGCTGTCTACGCCGCGTAAGGTCCTGAAAAAGCCAGTGACCGACTTGGGGCGTCCGAAGAGCAGAAGGGCTTGATCGATTGTGTGTGTGCCTAGTGTTGAATCAACCAACGCTCCATGGCTTCGTCCTTGAGGACATACCAAGGCCGAATGACATTCCCTCGCCAGGGGTATAGTCTTTGACCGCCCAACTAGATGGAATCCAGGGTGGATTGTGTAGATCGTAATAAATTTGTGCCTCCGTCACGTCGCCCAGTATACCTTCCTTGACCAGATGCTGCAAGGTTTTGAAGTCGCTGTCAAATCTCCTATCTGAAAGGTATCAGCCTTCGTGCACATATCAACGAACGACTTCTGTTCACTTTGGAAGGGAGTCAGGATCAGCTTCTTCTCCTTTGCCAGCGCAATAATTCGGTCTGCTTCTTCACTCGTGCTCGTGAATGGCTTTTCAACCACAACTGCCACTGGTCAGTCTACTGACAATCGCCCCTTGGAAGTCAGCCATTGCCTACCATGCTTTCCAGCCTGAAGGGCTTGCTCGGCATAGGCAGCGTGTGTGCTTGTGACACTGCAAACAATCACCACCTCGATCTCTTTGTCCCCAAAGAAGTCTGCGGCTTGGCGGTAATGCTTTGCCTTTGGAAAGTCGACAGTGCAATGAGAACCTGCCTTGGCCGAAGAAGGATCCTCTGGGGCTGCGCCACGTTGAAGGAACGCATGTACTTCTAGGTTTTTATTGGGAACGATGTAGGGTAAATGGAAGATTTTAGCAGAGGCACCGTAACCTATGAGGCCAAGTTTGATGGGCGCCATGGGTAACAATGCGGGATAGTGAAACGAGTCTCTATGAAAGCCTTGATGCAGAACGTTGATTCACGAGAACGATAGAGCTTGAGACCTACCTGGGACCTTGTTCGACGTTACATGAGCCACTTCATATGAAGCCATGTAGTGCCATTGGAGTCCGGCTAAATGAGAAGAGATGCATAACCGCCGCGGGACGGAAGAAAGCCGGGAGAACCCAAGTTTACCGGCACATTGTCGTATCGAGTATATATCGAGAGTCATTTTGCATAATACATCTAATAGCCCACCATCTGCCGCTTATAACCAAGCATATGACGGAAAACGCGCTTTCATTTCTCCTTCGCAATCGTCAATTAGTGACTTGCTCACATCTATCGTGCTTAGTCGACCTCAGTAAGCTTCTTAGGTCGCAATAACTTGTAGTGGCTCGAAGCTCTGCCGGCATGGCTCGAGCTAGCCATGTAGCTCAAACAACAAAAGTGGATGTGCCAAGCGATAATTTGATTATATAAAGCTGTAAGCAGGATGTGTCTATCAATTCGTCTCAGAATTGGCACGTTGCGGTCTTAGCTCAGTTGGGAGAGCGTTAGACTGAAGTCCTACTTTAGTCCTGACATCTAAAGGTCACCCGTTCGATCCGGGTAGATCGCAATCTCTTTTTGCACTTTTCTCTGCATAATCACAATACTTTGCGGTGCGATGTTTTTGCAGGTGTGTCAAGACAAGAAACTCTTTAGTCTTGGCAAAAGGCCTCACACCTATCTTTTTCCCTCTACCCAGCCTCTAGCTGTACACGAATATGGGGATGAATCTCATTCAATTCTGGCTGATTTTTAGATGCTGAAAGGGTGAACGTCCTGAGGAATGGCGGTGCTATCTTGACCCTCTTATGTGAGCTCGAAATACCTGTTGTTTCTTGATTATCTAAAAAATGGCTGTCGCTATCAACTTTGATGTACTACATTAACACGGTAGCGGCAGTATGCGTCTCGTCGAAAGACTCGATAACTCTTTGCGGAACTAATTACCTTATATCTCGGGTATCAGTAATCTGAGTATTGCTCGAATGGTTGATATGTTTGGTGCAAATCTCATTCAACCCAATAGTGAATAACCAACGCCATCACCTGTACCCATATCCATCAATCTTTTTCGCATCGCTTCTGCACGTTGACCTTTCGGACCTTGCATGGAAAACTCAGCTCTATTAACCCATTTGCCGATTCCATGCTGAAGCACTGCCCGTGCACGTTCAAAATCATGCCCAGCCAGACCAACAGATCCATGTAGCGTCATTCTGCCCAGCTCTGAGGAGCTATCAATGCCTTTGTAACTCGCTCGGTGCAGCATGTTGCTGTTGTAGAAGACAGCATCGCCGGGCCCGAGATCCACCGTGAGCTGATTAGGCAACTCATCATAGCGACCTGCCCCCCTTTCGATCTCAGTCCGTACTCGTTTATGACTACCAGGCACAACAATCAAGGATGAATCTTTAAACAATGCAATGTTGTACTGCGTGTGTAGCTGGCGCCCATCAGGGCTCTTCTCAGCAAGCTGTCGGGCTTCCTCTTGTTCGCTTACTTCCGGCTTGACATCGTCTCGATGCCAGCAGAGCTCAAAGTCCTGCTTTTCCGATGGACTGACCAGAAGCTGGAACAGTTCCATCACGAGCTTGTCATCAGCATTTTCACCTTCAAGATCTAAGAGATCTTTCACCACGTCTAGCGTTTCATCTGAAAAATACACCTCAGCGAACACATCTCGAACTTCCATGTCAGGATGCAACAAATGCTGGATACCCCAAATGTTGTCGCCTGTTTTCCACTGATCCCAGGGTGGGAACTGGTTCGGCACAGTCCTTACATATGGCCAATTGCCATGTCGAGCAGTTTCAGTGACATACTTGCAGGTTGATTGTAGAGCTAAGAGCATATCAGGCTTCAGAAGGTCCGGTATTTTGACGAAGCCGTCACGCTTCAATGCGTCAAGGGACTGCTGTCGCTTGGTCGCGCTTTTCTCGATCATAATGCTGGTACGACCCAAGCAATCGGGTCTTCTGACCACGCGGACGATGGAAGCGGGACAATTGGCATGTTAGGAATATTGATATTGATGGAACGAAATATAGGTAGAGCGGAAGAGGACCGATGAGCAGCGGGGCGTGACCGACATTGCGCCAAGGTGCAGAATTGTTGCTTTTACCTGCTACCTACACATCGAGCCACGATCAGACTTCGACATTCGAATCCATAGCTTTAGCTTCAGCTTTTGATTGAGACACGCGAAAGCGGCACGATACTACAATTAACGCAATCACTTAGGTGTTGTGATGTTTTGAGGCAAGGCTGCATGCTGACAGCTAGGCACTGGTTCCTCAAAGCTCATAGAAGTAGGCGTTCTGCAACTCGTCTGGCTCTACAGGCTTGTAGCCATATTCCGACCGAATTACGAAATCAGCGATTCGTAGCCAGACAACTTACGCAGAGCTCAGACTATCCTGAGATTGCGGTCACTGTGATCGCTGTCACTGCATCGAGCCACCCTGTGCTGGAGAACAATCTACCGCGAGCTGATCGAAAGCCAGCCCTTGTTTATCGCGGGAGGGTAATGGAATACTGTAGTGAAACCAGCATTGTGCTTGAACAGAACGAACATATGATCGGCAACATGACGAGACTCGAGCGCGCGGCTCGAGTCATTAATCCAACCTTTAGGAAGCATTGATTTTGTGGAAGTACCTCTCATGAGAAGAAGCTTTGACCACCTCCTCACTCGACCAACTTGACTTATATTGCGGAGGTGAAACTAAAAAAAAGCGTCGTGAGACCACAGTTTAGCATGCAGCATTGTCCACCACGAGTGTGTGTCTTTGTTCCAAAAACGCCAACAATGAGAAATGTTGTGTGCTTAAATGAGGGTCTTTGTGAACAAAGGCTTTGTGCACGTGCTTGAAGACTAAACATGACAAGAGTCGAGCAATGGCAATACGTCTGCATACAACTTTACACTACCAAAACAAATTGCGCAATATACCACCCAATCACAAACAGCATGCCTTTCGTAACTTATGCACGAGACCATTACTGGCAACCCCCAACCGTTATCCATGCTCCTCCCGTCCGTCCGATTAACATCCCTATACATCCCGTCTTCGGATATCAAAGATTTCGAAGTCACGAATGGCACGTACCAGGAGTTCCAATCTTCTACGATGATCCGATGCTGGACCTACCTGTCGAAATATATCGAAGGATGATTCCCGCTCTCCAGGTCGCTTCAGCCCTGATGGAACAAGCTCGGCCGCATCTAGTGAAGATATATCGTGCCCCTGTCATCTATCCTCCGGGAGTAACGGGTGATGAATCGATAAATGATCCTGCTAATCCTGCTCCCCACTACCTTGACGATAGGTTCAAACCAAAGCTCGCTGATTATGCAGCTTTCGATGACATGATTCAAGACCTAATCCCAGTGTTCCGCATATTCCAACTGGACCGATATAACGCAAGAATGGTTGGGGGATCAGGTAGCCAAGTCTTTGGTCTGACCAATTCAGAGCGTTTCACTGCTTCGATGCCCGACGGAAGCACCGCCCACATGGTCGTGTCCCGTTCGGGTATCGCTCGCGACTTTTTCAACGAATTGGCCCGTGGTGACTGGTACCAACTGCCAGAGACACAACGCCAACGAGTGCTGGTTACTCTGGGCATTACACTCCTTCACGAGTTCGTCCATGTCATCTGGCTGGAACGCCACCAGGTACGCTTCCTTCACGATCTTGAAATCTACGGCACTATATATGGACCTAACGAGCCACTCATGGATGGCGGGCAGCGGTATCAGGAACTCGGTACCGCGGTCGAATCCCTCATATTGGGCGGTATGATTCAATTCTCAACTGGAGCTCCTGACCACCCTAGGTATCCGAATGACGGCGTTTTCGATGGTTCAGAAGAGCTTCACTACAGCTACATCACACCCGAAGGCTGGCCGAGCGGCATTTTCATACTCACCTCAGCATCAGTGGCAGCATTTTTCGATAGCCGAACTTGGGAGACAGATAGGTGGGGAAAAATCCCCCCTATACAACTCTGGCTTATCCGCTCGCACGATACACGCCTGGCGAACTTTATCGAAAGGAGAGTCTTGCGTAGGTAAGGATGAAGCGCGTAATGTCGTGTTTGTGCAGGACGGTAAGTTGGGATATGGCGTCCTCTAAAGGTTGGTTTTTTTCTTCATGTAGCATATGCAACACCTCAGCTTTCCGCACCTTCTCTCTACAACCCATGGCTCTCAAAAGCGGACAATTGGTTGAGTGTCCACCACGTCTCCAATTAACTGCATTACAAAACACCGCCACAACGAGTCTCAAAGGTAACAAAGAAACTCCTACAATGCACAAAGAAACCCAGGCTTTTTCTATCGACAGGACAAAGATCAGGTTTGTTCCTAACTATGGCATTCAGCACCGTCTTTGTCCCACCACACCTTGACAAAGCAGCAAATCCAGCACTATGTCTTGACCTTCGAGCCAGCTTGATCCCAAGTCTAATCCTTGCGTCAAGTCTTCACCCATATTACCTACTTCTAGATATATTCACATTGAATCTGCAGGTCACAAAAAATCACACCCTCAGCCAGCCCACACATTCACCATGTCCTCAGAACTCAAATTCATCATTCTAGACCCAGAGCACCGCTCCACCTACACCTCCAAGTTCCCCTCCGCTGTCCCGATCTTCATCATCCTCGGGGTCCTCCTGCTCATCATCCCCATCGTCGCCACATGCATGTACGTACGAGCTCGCAAGCGCCGCGCTCTGACCACACGTCAACAGCGCTCGCTCCGCCCTTTGATGCTGTCCCGTGAACCATCGCACTGCGCAGCAGCAACTCACGAACATGATATCGAGCTCAAAGTCCTGCCGCGTTCACCTCCGCCTCCCAGCATCCCCGACAAGACTGTGTCGATGCTGGGATACCCTCAGAGACCGAAGCCAGTGGTCACGAGAATCAATACGCAGGTCAATACCACGCCGGACGTGTGGACGGAGTTCAACGGCTCCAATATAGACGGGAGATATCCGAAGATCGGTTCCTTTCGGAGTCTGGTGGGGACGGATTCAGGCAAGAGTGTTGTTAGACCGACTGACATGGTTTGAAGGAAAGAACTCAGATAAGTAGATATGACAAAAACTATGGCAGATATTGTACAGGTGGTAATGGCATGGGAAATGACATGCTAAATATGCAGCGTATGGTATATACCGCTCAGTGCACCTTCCCTACCTATATGCTTTTACTTGCATACCTCCCCCATAATGTACATCGCCAACATTTCGATTCACAAGACGATTACATATGGCCCTTGCCATACCAGCTCCCAAGCTGAGCCATCGTGCTCTTCTTGTAGAAGCCGCTGGTCTCCACGTTGCCGTCAGACCTTACATGAGCCGCAGAGGCCACAGTAGCTGGTCTGTCCTCCGTTCTGACGTGCGCCGTAGCCGGCCTCTGGACGAATGTGTGTTGTCCGGTAGCGAGCCAGTTGTCCCCTGGGTCGAGCGGACGAGCGGCGGGACGGCGCTCGAGGTTGGCCCGGACCCGGCGACGGTGCAGCATCGTGTAGAGGCCGCCCAGTAACGCGAGGAGGCAGAGCGAGATTATCAGAATCTCGATGGCGAGGTTGATAGAGTTTACCATTGTGACCGTGTGTGGCGTGGACGCAGCGATTAGTTGTAGATCGGTGCTTGTGCGTTTGGTAGTGAAACTTGGATCCGTGGCTGCAAAAGTGAGACATCGAGGCAGGATGTGCAGTGCAAACGGTCTTTATTGGATCTGGCATTGTTACTAAGCTTGATGCATGTGCATAGTAAAAGGTGTACAAAGCGCGTAGAAAAGACAAAGGAGATGTTAAAGGTTGTGGAAGCAGGAATAGATGTGCATTCAATTATGCTCGTAATAAAGGAAACTCTAGAGCGCCTACCATGCTTGCTACCACTAAATGAACCCTGCCTCTAATGTCAAGATGGTACAGGATTGGGAACGTAGACTCGGGTTACATTTAACAAAAGTATTATTCTGCGTATTCGGTTCGTGCCTACACATTAGACAGGATTCATGTGCAGCTTGTCAGGAAAACGTATGTTGACTGGGTGGGAGAGTACATGACCAAACATCTCATTCGCTTGTGCTTGTTCGTGCCTCTTCTTGTGAGCATTTCGTAGTCTGTTGCCATACCAGATGGCAAGGAGGACGGCGAAAATCATGGCTAGCACGACGCCGAGCCACAGCCAGCCGACTGGATGGATTGGATTTTGCTTGAGCATGATCGAAGTGATGGTGATGTAAAAGTTTTGTTGAACAGTATTCTTGATTTGCTGGTGTGGGCTGCTATGGCTAAGCACAAACTAGACA
>Ga0210040_10001840_pt1 | contig 31098 bp, 29 predicted proteins | sample CryGeyCG12114_NA_FD_185462 | JGI IMG/M metagenome (GOLD analysis project Ga0210040, IMG submission 185462) | Groundwater microbial communities from aquifer - Crystal Geyser CG19_WC_8/21/14_NA (SPAdes) (version 2) | ecosystem: Environmental > Aquatic > Deep subsurface > Groundwater | place: USA...
GGGGTCCCGCTTCTTTTTTTCTTGGCCACAAACGAAAACGGCGCGGAGTGAATCCGCGCCGTCGTCGGTCCTGTCAGCCTGCGGCTGCAGGCCGGCCGGGCTTCCGCGTCTCAGGGCTAGCACCGCTAGCCCTGTGCGCTTCAGCCGAGCATCTCCTGCTCGAGCTTCTTGGCCATTTCCTCGATGTTTTCGGGCGGCCAGCCCGGGATATCCATGCCGAGGCGCAGGCCCATAGATGCGAGCACTTCCTTGATCTCGTTCAAGGACTTGCGGCCGAAGTTCGGGGTGCGGAGCATTTCCGCTTCGGTCTTCTGCACCAGATCGCCGATGTAGATGATGTTGTCGTTCTTGAGGCAGTTGGCGCTGCGAACCGACAGCTCCAGTTCGTCCACCTTCTTGAGCAGGTAGCGGTTGAGCTGGTTGGTGTCGGTGGTCGTCTCCGGCAGCGCGCCACCGCTCGAAATCGGAGCCGCGCTGGCAGCCTGGCCGATCATCGGCGACGCGCTGCGATAGCTCGAATCGTCGAAGCTGACGAACAGGGTCAGCTGGTCCTGGAGGATGCGCGCGGCATAGCCCAGCGCATCTTCCGGCGTGACCGTGCCGTCGGTCTCGACCGTCAGGGTCAGCTTGTCGTAGTCCAGCTCCTGCCCGACGCGGGTGTTCTCGACCTTGTACGCGACCTGGCGCACCGGGCTGTACAGCGCGTCGACCGGGATCAGGCCGATCGGCGCATCGGCCGGGCGGTTGGCGGAGGCCGGCACATAGCCCTTACCGATGTCGGCGGTCAGCTCCATGTTGAGCGTGGCGCCCTGGTCAAGGTGACAGATCACCAGTTCAGGGTTGCTGATCTCGATGTCGCCGGTGGTCTGGATCTGGGCGGCGGTGACTTCGCCCGGGCCGGTCGCCGTCAGGTGCAGCCGCTTGGGGCCTTCGCCTTCCATGCGGATCGCGAGCTTCTTGATGTTGAGGATGATGTCGGTGACATCCTCGCGTACGCCGGCCAGGCTGCTGAATTCATGCAGCACGCCCTCGATCTTGAGGGACGTGACAGCGGCGCCCTGGAGCGAGCTCAGCAGCACGCGCCGCAGCGAGTTGCCCAGCGTCATGCCAAAGCCGCGCTCCAGCGGCTCGGCCACGAACACCGCCTTGCGACGGGTGTCGCCGCCGGACTTGCGCTCCAGGCTGTTGGGCTTCTTCAATTCCTGCCAGTTCTTTGCGTTAACGGCCATGTTGCTTCCTTGGCAGCGGGGCCGCGACGTCTCGCCATGCCCCTGAGGTAGTTCCGGCCGAAGTGGTACTTCGGCCGAGAGTCGATATTGAGCGGCTTAGACCCGGCGACGCTTGGACGGGCGAACGCCGTTGTGCGGGATCGCGGTCACGTCGCGGATGGACGTGATCTGGAAACCAACGGCCTGCAGCGCGCGCAGCGCGCTCTCGCGGCCCGAGCCAGGACCCTTGACCTCGACTTCCAGGGTGCGGACGCCGTGGTCGGCGGCCTTGCGGCCCGCGTCCTCCGCGGCGACCTGGGCAGCATAGGGCGTCGACTTGCGGCTGCCCTTGAAGCCCATCATGCCGGCACTCGACCAAGCGATCGCATTGCCCTGCGCATCCGTGATGGTGATCATGGTATTGTTGAAGCTGGCGTTCACGTGCGCGACGCCGGCGGTGATGTTCTTGCGCTCGCGGCGCCGAATGCGCTGTGGTTCGCGTGCCATTGGGTTCTACATCCTTTGAATCTGTGCGGAACGGCGTGCTTGTTCAGCGCGCCATCCGGCGGAGAAAAAGTGGCGCAAGGGTCCCCCGGACCCTCGCCGCTACTTTTTCTTCCCAGCGATCGGCTTGGCCTTGCCCTTGCGGGTGCGAGCGTTGGTGTGGGTGCGCTGGCCGCGGACCGGCAGGCCCTTGCGGTGACGCAGGCCACGGTAGCAGGCCAGGTCCATCAGCCGCTTGATGTTCATCGCGGTTTCGCGGCGCAGGTCACCCTCGACCGTGAGGTCGGAGTCGATGGTCTCACGGATCTGCAGGACCTCCTGGTCCGTCAGGTCCTGAACCCGGCGCGCCGGTTCGATGTTCAGCTTGGCGGTGATTTCCTTGGCCTTGGTCTGACCAATGCCGTGGATGTAGGTAAGCGCGATTTCCACGCGCTTGTTGGTGGGGATGTTGACCCCGGCAATACGAGCCATGCGGTGTGTTTCTTCCCTTACAAGCTCCACGAGGCGGCACCGGCCGCCCCATCTCGTCGCTGTTGTCCCGCATCCCGGCTGCTTCGCTAACGCGAAAACGGCGCGCGCACGAATGCGCCGCCGACAACCAGGGGAACGGGATAGGCGCGCAAATATGGACGGGTTGCCGCGAAGTCAACCGCTTTGCGGACGCGGCGCCCTTTGGCTACAGACCCAGGCAATGGAGCGGCTAACCCTTGGCAGCGGCGTCCCCGAGGCTTTGCGCGGGGGCATCGTCGCGCTCGGCAATTTCGACGGTTTCCACCTTGGGCACCAGGCGGTGGTCGGGCGCGCCGTCACGCGGGCCGCGCACGAGGGCCGGCCGGCGATCGTCGCCACCTTCGACCCCCACCCGGTGCGCTACTTCCGCCCCGACGCGCCGCCCTTCCGGCTGACCAGCCTCGACCAGCGCGAACGCCTATTCGCCGGCGCCGGGGCGGAGGCGGCGCTGGTGCTCCGGTTCGATGCGCAGCTCGCGGCGACCGGCGCCGAGGCGTTCGTCGACCTGCTGGCACGCGAACTCGGCGCCGCCGGGGTCGTGACGGGCGAGGATTTCACGTTCGGCGCCCGCAGGAGCGGCAACGTCGCCGTCCTGCGCGACCTCGGCGCCGCCCGCGGCATGGCGGCCGAAACCGTCGCCGCGGTAGCGGTGGACGGGGAGGCGGTATCCTCCAGCCGCATCCGGCAGGCGCTAGCTGACGCCGACCCGGCCACCGCCACCCGCCTGTTGACCCGTTCGTTCGCAATCCAGGGCGTCGTTCAGCACGGCGACAAGCGCGGCCGCCAACTCGGCTATCCGACGGCGAACCTGGTCCTGGACGACTACCAGCGTCCGTCATACGGCATCTACGCGGTGCGCGTGCGCCTGCCGAACGGGGCCGAGCATGCCGGCGTCGCCAGCCTCGGCATCCGCCCGACCTTCGACCCGCCTGTCGAACTACTCGAAGCCTATCTGTTCGACTTCACCGGCGACCTCTACGGCCAGACGGTCGAAATCGCGCTGCACCACTACCTGCGCGGCGAAGAGAAGTTCGCCAGCCTCGACGCGCTGACCGAGCAGATGCGCGCCGACGAGGCCGAAGCCCGCCGGCTCCTGCTGTCCACGTCATCCCGGCCTTGAGCCGGGATCCGCCTGCCTTTCGTCAACAGAAGAAAGGCAGACCCCGGATCGAGTCCGGGGTGACGGGTTTCTTTGCATCCCCGCCTCAGCCCGCTTAGAGGCGCGTCTGAAATGGCGACAGACAACAACAGACCCGACTATCGCGACACCGTCTTCCTGCCGAAGACCGCCTTTCCGATGAAGGCCGGCCTGCCGCAGAAGGAGCCGCAGATCCTCAGCCAATGGCAGGCGCAGGAACTCTACGCCCAGGTCCGCGCCGCGCGCGACGGCGCCCCCAAGTTCATCCTCCACGACGGCCCGCCCTATGCCAACGGCGACATGCACATCGGCCATGCGCTGAACCATATCCTCAAGGACATGGTGGTCCGCACCCAGACCCTGCTGGGCAAGGACGCGCCCTATGTGCCCGGCTGGGACTGCCACGGCCTGCCGATCGAATGGAAGGTCGAGGAGCAGTATCGCAAGAAGAAGCGCAACAAGGACGAGGTCCCCGCGGCCGAGTTCCGCGCCGAATGTCGCGCCTACGCCCAGCATTGGGTCGACGTGCAGCGCGAGCAGCTGAAGCGGCTCGGCATCGGCGGCAACTGGGACAAGCCGTACCTGACCATGGACCCGGACGCCGAGGCGACCATCGTCTCCGAGCTGATGAAGTTCGCCGCGTCCGGCCAGCTCTACCGGGGCGCCAAGCCGGTGATGTGGTCACCCGTAGAGAAGACCGCGCTTGCCGAGGCCGAGATCGAATATGAGGACGTCACCTCGACCCAGATCGACGTCGCGTTCGAGATCGTCGAGGCTCCGAACTGCCCTTTGATCAGCGAGCTGCTCGGCAAAGATCCGTCGCGGCCAGTTCGAGCGGTGGTTTGGACCACAACTCCTTGGACGATACCTGTGAATCAGGCGATCGCATTTGCGGACGACGAAGAATACGTCTTAGCTGGCGCTTACCGTAAGAGCGTCCCTGCCATCGACTACCCTGAATCACAGCGGCTGCCGACGGTCGAGGACGGGTTCCCACCCCAGCCGTCCATGGCATTCCAGCTCGGCTACTTGGTCGTTGCAAAGGACCTAGTACCCGCTTTGCAAGCGCGAATGAGCGAGTACTTCGGAGCGGCGCAAATTGCGATTCCTCTGGGAGCGTTCTTTGGTCGCGAATTGCGCGGAGCGGTCACCCGCCATCCGATGCACCACCTCGGCGGCTTCTTTGCGGCCCCGCGTCCGCTGATCCCCGGCCACCACGTCACCACCGACGCCGGCACCGGCCTCGTCCACATGGCGCCCGACCATGGCGAGGAGGATTTCGAGGTCTGCAAGGCGCACGGCATCAATCCCGTCTTCGCGGTCGAGGGCGACGGAAAGTACCGCGCCGACTGGCCGTGGCTCGGCGGCCAGGGCAGCGTCATCAACACGAAATTCAACGCGCCCGATGGCCCGATCTGCGCCGACCTGCGCGAAACCGGCGCGCTGCTCAGCGCCGGCGACTTCCGTCACAGCTACCCGCATTCGTGGCGCTCCAAGGCCCGCGTCATCTATCGCTGCACCCCGCAATGGTTCGTGCCGATGGACCAGGCGCAGGACGGCGGCACCCTGCGCGAAAAGGCGCTGTCCGAACTCGACCGCGTCCGCTTCTTTCCCGAAAAGGGCCGCAACCGGATCGGCTCGATGGTCGCCGACCGCCCCGACTGGGTGCTCAGCCGCCAGCGCGCCTGGGGCGTGCCGATCACCTTGTTCGTCGACCGCAAGTCCGGCCAGTATCTCGTCGATCCCGAGGTCAACGCCCGCATCGTCGCCGCCATCCGCGAGGGCGGCGTCGACGCTTGGACGGAGGAAGGCGCCGCTGCCCGCTTCCTGGGCGAAGGCCGCAGCCCGGACGACTTCGAGCAGGTCACCGACATCCTCGACGTGTGGTTCGACAGCGGCTGCACTCACGTCTTCACGCTGGAAAGCGGCCGCTGGCCCGAACTGCGCTGGCCCGCCGACCTCTACCTCGAAGGCTCCGACCAGCATCGCGGCTGGTTCCAGTCGTCGCTGCTCGAAAGCTGCGGCACCCGCGGCCGCGCGCCCTACGATGCGGTGCTGACCCACGGCTTCACCATGGACCCCAAGGGCATGAAGATGTCCAAGAGCCTGGGGAACACGGTCGACCCCATCAAGGTGATGGAGGTGAACGGCGCCGACATCATCCGCCTGTGGGCGCTGTCGGTCGACTATACCGAGGACCACCGGATCGGCGACGAGATCCTGAAAGGGGTCGCCGATGGCTACCGCAAGCTGCGAAACACCTTCCGCTACCTGCTCGGCGCCCTCGACGGCTTCTCGGACGAGGAGCGGATCGCCGACGTGTCGGAGATGCCCGAGCTGGAGCGCTACATGCTGTCGCTCCTCGCCACGCTCGACTCCGAGCTGCGCCGCGCGGCGACCGAATACGACTTCAACGCCTACACCCGCGCGCTCTCCGACTTCTGCAACAACGACCTCAGCGCCTTCTTTTTCGATATCCGCAAGGACAGCCTCTACTGCGATGCGCCGTCCGACCTGAAGCGGCGCAGCTACCGGACGGTGCTGGACATCCTGTTCCACGCCCTCGTCCGCTACGCCGCCCCGTTACTGGTGTTCACCGCCGAAGAGGTATGGGGCACCCGCTATCCGGATGCCGGCAGCGTCCACCTGCTCGAATGGCCGGAAGCCGGCGACTGGCAGGACAACCGCCTGGCCGAGATCTGGACCGGCTACCGCGCGCTGCGTGAGCAGGTTACGGCCGAGATCGAACCGATGCGCCGCGACAAGGCGGTCGGCTCCAGCCTGGAAGTCCGCGTCGCCCTCGGCTTCCCCGACGATGCCGACCGCCCCATGCTGTCCGCCGACGAACTGGCCGAGCTGTTCATCGTCTCGGAGGTCGTGCTCGACACCGGCCACGTCGTGGCCGGTCCGGCCGTCGTCGTTCAGCGCGTCACCTACGACAAGTGCAACCGCTGCTGGCGCCTGCTGCCGGAGGTCCAGGCCAACGCGGGCTTGTGCAACCGCTGCAAGGAGGCTGTCGGTGAATAGGGCGCGCTTTGGACTGTTGACGGCTGCCATCGTCTTCCTCGCCGACCAGCTCAGCAAATGGCTGGTGTCCGGCCCGCTCGGCCTGCGCATGGAAGGCGACCGGTTCGACCTGCTGCCGATCTTCGACCTGATGCGGGTGCACAACCACGGCATCTCGCTCGGGCTGCTGACCGCCTCCACCGACACCTCGCGCTGGTTGCTGGTGGCCTTCACCGCCACCATCGCCCTGGTCGTCGCCTACTGGCTGTTCAAGGAGCGCAAGACAGGCGACCAGCTCGCCCTTGGAATGGTGCTGGGCGGGGCGATAGGCAACATCGTCGACCGGGTCCGGTTCGGCTATGTGCTTGATTTCGCCGATCTACACTTCGGCACGTGGCGCCCGTTTTTGGTCTTCAATGTCGCCGACGCCGCGATTAGCATCGGCGTGGTGATCCTGATATTGCGGGCGCTGTTCGTGAAGGACTCAGCGTCCAGGGAGAAGGTTTCCAATGCGTAAGGTTTCAATGGTCCTGGGCCTCGCCGCCACCGCGCTGCTGGTCGCGGGCTGCAGCACGGGCGGCGCGCGGAGCAGCCGGCTGGACGAGTTCGCCGTCGCCCGCAACGCGCCGCTGGTCATTCCGCCCGACTATTCGCTGACCCCGCCGGCGCCCGGTACCGCCAGCATCAGCGCGTCCGACGCGCAGCAGCAGGCGATCCAGGCGCTGTTCGGCGGCCCGGCGCCGCGTTCGGCAAGCGAAACCAGCCTGCTCGATAAGGCCGGCGGCGACCGCGTGGCGCTTGGCATCCGCAGTCTGGCGGGTGACAATGCGACGCAGGTAGTGGACAAGGGCGAAACCACCCGAAGCATCATCAACGCGCCGGAGGCGGACAGCCAGGTGGCGGTCGCTTCGGTACCGTAAGGCACCGGGGCAAGGGAGCGGGGAAGATATGGCCGACGATAATTTTTCCGCCCGGTTGGTCGAGATTGAGGCGATGCTCGACCGCTCGCGGCGCCGCTTCGACGAAGGCGCCAAGTTGGTCGAGGAAGCGCACAAGGGCATTTCCGAGCTGCACCAGCAGATGCTCGGTGCGCCGCCCAGCGCCAATCAGGACGACGGCGACGAGGTCGCCTCGCGCCTGCTGTCCACGCTGCGCGCCAGCGGCGGCGAGATGCCCGCCACCCTGTGCGGCGGCCGGCTGGCGGTGGACCAGGTGCAGCGCCTGATCCGCATCGACGGCCACCCGATCGCCATCACCGAGATGGAATATCGCGTACTGGAGCTGCTGGCCTTCGCCCGCAACAATGTCGTCACCCGGACCATGCTCTTGAAGCACCTTTACCGCCGGGCCGACGACCAGCCGCAGCCCAAGATCATCGACGTGTTCATTTCCAAGCTGCGCAAGAAGCTGCGCATGGCCTCGAACGGGGCGGAGTTCATCGAGACCATTCCGCAGCGCGGCTGGATCCTGCGCGACATCACCCCGGCCAACGCAGCGGCGTAAACGGGACCGCTTCACCCCGGAGCGGTCCTTTACCTTTCGTTAGCCATTCGCGCCCAGACCGGACGGCATGGCGCAACCACTTCCCCGCACCGAGTCGCCGGCGCTCCACTTCGAGGGCGCGCACGCCGCGGCCCATCTCGCCAGCATCCGCCAGGCGCTGCGCGCCGCCGACATGATCGCCGGCAAGAGCAGCGCGGACAACGCCGAGCCGCTCGACGTGACCCAGGTCTGGCCGGAGCTGCCGCCGCTCCACCGCGACGTTTTCGCCCGCCGCTCGCAGCGGGTCGCGGATCGGGCGCTGGGTGGGCTCGAGCTACTGATGGCCACTCCGAACCCGGCCGCCGCCGAGCGCCTGTCCGACGACCTGCGCGCAGGTCTCGCCGAGGTCGAAGCCCTGTTCCGGAACCGCTAGGCCGCCGGACCAAGCTCCTTGGGCGTGTCGGCGTCGGCACCCCACTCGCTCCAGCTCCCGTCGTACAGCCGGGTTTCGTCGTTGCCGAGCAGGTGCGCGGCGAAGATCAGGCTGTTCGCCGTCACGCCCGACCCGCAGCTCGCGACGAACGACTGCGTCGGATCCACCCCTGCATCGGCGAACGCCGCCTGCAGCTCCTCGGGTGAACGAAAGGTGCCGTCCTCCCGGTACATTGCCGCGTAAGGCAGGTTACGGGCGCCCGGGATGTGCCCCGGCGCCACGCCCGGCCGCGGGTCGGCTTCCTCGCCGGTAAAGCGCTTCGCCCCACGCGCATCCACCAGCGGCAGCCCGGTCCCGCGCTGCACCTGATCCTTGTCGACCACCCCGCCCGGCCGCTCCGCCACATCGAACCGCGCGGCCCGCTCGGTCGGATAGCCGCTCTCGGTCGCGCGACCTTCCGCTACCCACTTGGCCAGCCCGCCGTCGAGGATCGCCACTTGCCGCGCCCCGAAATGGCGCAGCATGAACCACGCCCGCGCAGAGGTCCTTAGCGCGCTATCGTCATAGATCACGATCCGGTCTGCGCTGCCCACGCCGAGGTCGCCCATCGCGCAGCCGAACAGCTCGGTCGACGGCAGCATGTGCGGGTAATGCGAATCATGGTCGGACAGCGCGTCGATGTCGAAGAAGCGCGCGCCGGGAATGTGCTTCGCCCCATACTCGGCCCGAGGATCGCGATTGGCCGCGGGCATATGCCAGCTCGCGTCGAGCACGGCGAGGTCCCGCGCGCCCAGTTCGCTCGCCAGCCATTCGGTCGAAACGAGGTCCTGCATCAGCCTCTCCCGCGGTAGCTCGCCACTCCCTGGTCCGGCACCCACAGCCCTTCGGGCGGCGCACCGGACTGCCAGAAGACGTCGATCGGAATGCCGCCGCGAGGATACCAGTAGCCGCCGATTCGAATCCAGCGCGGCTTCATCTCCTCATGGAGGCGCTGGCCGATCCCGACCGTCACATCCTCATGGAACCCGCAATGGTTGCGGAAGGAGCCGAGGAACAGCTTCAGGCTCTTTGACTCGACGATCGTCTCGCCCGGCGCATAGTCGATCACCAGGTGCGCGAAGTCCGGCTGGCCGGTAACCGGGCACAGCGACGTGAACTCGGGCGCGGCGAAGCGTACGAGGTACAGGCTGCCGGTGCGCGGGTTGGGCACATAGTCGAGCTCCGCTTCCTCCGGAGAAGAGGGCAGGGGAGTCGGCTGGCCGAGGTGCTTGGGCGTCACCGGATCGCCGCTTCGCGCGGTTCAAGCGGCTCGTCCAGCGCCGGGGCGGTGCGCGCCGCCCGGCTGGTCCAGGCGTACAGGCCGGCGACCAGCGCGGTGAACAGCACGATGCCGAGCGGAACGGCGGCTGGGAAATCGTGCACCAGCGCCAGCACCTCGCCGGCGTTTTCGCTGCCGGCCTGTTCGGCGGCGGCGACGATACCGGCGTAGAGCACGCCCATCAGGCTCTCGCCGACGATCAGGCCGGTGGCCATCAGTGTTCCGATCCGCTCGGCGAAGCCGGCGTTGGCTTGGGCGGAGGCCCAGCGATTGTAGAGCCAGCCGGCCAGCGCACCGATCGGGATCAGGATGGTCAGGTCCATCGGCAGGTAGATGCCCATGCCGACCGCCAGTGCCGGGAGGCTGTACTTGCCGGTCCCGCGACGCAGCCCCTCGTCGATCACGATCACCACCACGCCGATGATCGCACCGGTGCCGATCAGGCCCCAATCAAGGCTGCCGCCCAGCACTCCCTGCGCGATGGCCGAGATCAGCGCCGCCTGTGGGGCCGCCAGCGCGTTCGGCCCGGCGCCGGGCGCGCCCTGGAAACCAAACGCGCTGTTCAGCAGGTCCAGGATCGGCGGGATCACCAGTGCGCCGAAGATAACGCCCAGCACCAGCGCCACCTGCTGCCGCCAGGGCGTCGCCCCGACCAGCTGCCCGGTCTTCAGGTCCTGGAGGTTGTCGTTCGAGATCGTCGCCACGCCGAAGATGATGGCGGTGACGAACAGGGCGAAGGCGACGAGGCTCTTGGTCGCGCTCGCGTCCGCCTCGCCTTGCCCGAACAGGGCGGCGAGGATCAGCGAGATGCCCAGCACGGACAGGATGCCGACGCCGGAGATGGGGCTGTTCGACGCCCCGATCAGCCCGGCCATGTAGCCGCACACCGACGCGATCACGATCCCGGCGCCGAGGATGTAGAGGATCGAAAGGGTGAGGGTGGTACCCTCGGCCGCGGCGATCGGCCCGGATTGCGCGAATGCCGCCAGCAGCAGCGCGATCGGGATCATCGCCAGCACAATGGTGCCGCCGACGATGGTGATCGGCAGGTCGCGCTCGGTCAGCGCCAGCGTTTCACCGCCCTGCCGCGCCCGGTTGGCGGCGAGCGCATCCTTGATGCCTTTCAGGATTGGCCCGATGATCTTGAGCAGGGTCCAGATCGCCGCCACACCGATGGTCCCCGCGCCGATAAAGCGGACCTGGCTGCGGAAGGTGGTGGAGACCACCTCGTCCAGCGCTCCGCCGGCGGCCAGCGGCCCGGCGGTCAGCCACGGCAGCAGGCCGAGGCGGGCGATCAGCAGGCCGACGATCATCGCAATGCCGACCGCCATCCCGACCAGGTGACCGACCCCGATCAGCGCCATCGACAGGCTGGCCGAGGCGCTGGTCGCGCCGCTGCCCAGCCGGAAGCTCTTCTCCGCCGCCTCGGCGACCACCCGCGTCTTGGCCAGCATGAAATAGCCGGCCGACACGACCGAGGAGATGACGATCGCCGTCAGCCCGCGCCGGTTCTCCTCGGCGCCGCCGACCCCCGCACCGACCTTCAGCACCTCGGCCGCCGCCACGCCTTCCGGGTAGGGCAGGTCGCTGCCCGTCACTAGCGCACGGCGCAGCGGGACGGAGTACATGACGCCCAGGATGCCGCCTACGCCGATTACCGCCACCGATAGCCAGTAAGGAAAGCCGGTCCACCAGCCGACCATGATCAGGCCCGGCAGCACGAAGATGATCGCGCTCAGCGTGCCTGCCGCCGACGCAATGGTCTGGACGATGTTGTTTTCCTGGATGGTCGGATCGCGGAAGGCGCGCAGCACCGCCATGGAGATCACCGCCGCCGGGATGGACGTGGCGAAGGTGATCCCGATCTTCAGGCCCAGGTAGACGTTGGCCGCCGTGAACAGCAGCGTCAGGACGGCGCCGAGGATGATGCCGCGAAGCGTAAGTTCCTTGATCGGAACGGCGGCGCCGCGCGGCGCGTCGGCGGTAACGATAGCCATGTCGATGCTTACTCCCAGCCGCTCGCCAGGAAGCGGGTTGCAAAGGCGCAGTGCAGGGCAACGCCCCGCTGCAGCCAATTCTCGTGAATGGTCATCTTGCCGTTGTGCAGCGGCGCGCGCGGGCCGGGCTCCTCGCCCGGAGGTGCCACGCCCAGGAACGCCATCGCACCTGGCACCTTCTGCAGCACGTAGGCGAAATCCTCGCCGCCCATGATCGGGTTCGACATCTCGGCGAACTGGTCTGCCCCGAACAGGTTGGCCGCGATCTCGCTTACCAGCGCGGCGGCCCGCGGGTCGTTGACGCAGGCCGGATAGCCCTCGTCGATCCGCACTTCGGCGGTGCATTCGTGCGCGGCGGCCACCTGGCTCATGATCCGCTCGAACGCGGCCTTGCCCTGCGTCCGGCGCTCGTCCGACAGGGTGCGGAGCGTGCCTTTGATCTCGGCCGTGTCGGGCACGATGTTGTAGGCCGTCCCCGCATGGACCTGCGTCACCGACAGGACGGCGGGATCGAAGAAGGGCGTCCGGCGGGCGATGAACGCCTGCGCGGCGAGCACCGCCTCGCAGGCGACCGGAATGGGGTCGATCGCATCGTACGGCATGGCCGCATGCCCGCCTCGCCCCCGCACGCAAGCGTTCAGCGCATCGGTCGACGCCAGCAGCGCCCCGGCGCGCGTCGTCACCAGCCCGCCGGCGATGTTGGGAAAGATGTGCAGCGCGAACGCCGCGTCCGGTTTCGGATCGTCGAGCAGCCCGTCCTCGATCATGAAGCGGGCGCCGTGATGCCCTTCCTCGCCGGGCTGGAACATGAACACGACCGTCCCGGCCAGGCTCGCCTGCTGCCCGCACAGGATCCGCGCCGCTGACGCCAGCATGGCCGAATGCGTGTCATGTCCGCACGCATGCATGTTGCCCTCGACCGCGCTGGCGAACGGCAGCCCGGTCTCCTCGCGGATCGGCAGCGCGTCCATGTCCCCACGCAGCAGCACGGTCCGCCCCGGCTGCCCGCCGCGCAGGATGGCGACGAACCCGCTGGTCGACCGGCTGTCCCGGATCTCCAGCGGCAGGCCGGCCAGCGCCGCCTTCAGCTTGGCCGTGGTCCGGTCGCAGTGCAGCCCGAGCTCCGGATCGGCATGGATCGCCCGGCGCAGCTGGATCATGGCGTCGAACTCGGCCGTCGCCGCGGCGCGAAAGTCGGTGTTGAGCAGGGTCATGGCCCGTTCGTAGCCTTCGCGGGCCCGGGGCGCTAGATCACCCCGACTCTACGCCCGGCCGCCTCGAACATGCCGAGGATCTCGCCCACCTGTTCGACCGAATGCTCGGCGCACAGCGAGCAGCGCAGCAGCGTCATGCCCTGCGGCGTCGCCGGCGGCCGCGCCAGGTTCACGTACAGCCCTTCGTGCAGCAGTGCTTCCCACATCGCTGCCCCGCGCTCCAGGTCGGGCATGATGACGGCGATGATCGCCGACTGCGGCTCGTCCGTGCCGAGTTTGAAGCCCAGCTCCTTGAGGCCGCCATGCAGCCGCTTGCTGTTCTCCAGCAGGTGCGTGCGCTTGGCGCCGCCGCCCATCAGCTTGCGGATCGAGGTGGCGGCGGTCGCCACCACGCTCGGCGGCAGCGAGGCGGTGAACACGTACGGCCGGCACACCAGCCGCAATATCTCGAACTTGGGATGGTTCGAAACGCAGAAGCCGCCCACCGTCCCAACCGACTTCGAGAACGTCCCGATGATGAAGTCGACGTCGTCGATCACGCCGGCCGCTTCGGCCACGCCACGGCCGTGCTCGCCGATGAAGCCCATCGAATGCGCCTCGTCGACCAGTACCATCGCGCCGGCGGCCTTGGAGACGGCGACCATCTCCTTCAGCGGTGCGATGTCGCCCAGCATCGAATAAACGCCTTCCAGCACCACCAGCTTGCCGGCTTCAGCGGGCAGCCGCTTCAGCCGCTTCTCGAGCGCCGCCACGTCGTTGTGGCGGAAGGCGACGATCTGCGCATTGCCCAGGCCGCAGCCGTCGTAGATCGACGCATGGCTGTCCGTGTCCAGGATGACGAAATCGTCCTTGCCGGCCATCGTCGAGATGATGCCTAGGTTGGCCTGGTAGCCGGTCGAGAAGACCATCGCATGGTCCATCGCGTAGAACTCGCGCAGCGCGTCCTCGCATTCCCGGTGTCCCTGGTAGGTGCCGTTCAGCACCCGGCTGCCGGTGGTTCCCGACCCGAACTCGTCCAGCGCCTGCTTGCCGGCAGCGATGACGTCGGGATCGAACGTCATGCCCATGTAATTGTAGGTGCCGAGCAGGATGGTGCGGCGGCCGTTGCAGATCGCGACGGTGGGGCTTTCCACCCGCTCCATCACCAGGTTGAACGGGTCGGTCATCCCACCCGCCAACAACCCCGCACGCTGGTCGATCAGCGGCTGGAACTTGTCGAACAGGTCCGGTGCGGTGCCGCGCACGCTTGGGCGGCCCGCCTGCGCCGTCATCTCCAGCCCCGGATCGGTCACGCGTTGCCCGACTGACTGAGCTCACCCACCGCGTCGACCAGCTGGCCGACCGTCTCGATCTCGGCCGCGCGGTTCATGGTGATGATGATGTCGAATTCGTCCTCCACCGCGGCGACGAAGTCCATCACCGTCAGGCTGTCCCATTCCAGGTCCTGGGCGAAGCGCGTGGCCTCGGTCACCTCCACGCCCTTCTTGTTGAAGTCCTCGATCAGGCGGAGGATGGTCTGCAGCCGTTCGTCGCGGTCGGTCATGGGGGCGGTCCTAAAGTGAGGGCCGCGCACTGGCAACGTTGTGCGGCGGGATTGGGGCAGGCTGGGGACCCGTCCGGCGAAGCAGCCACGCGGGCAAGCGCCGAAGGTGCGTTCAGGCCGGCGGTCCACCCCCGCTGGCAGAGTTTGCCCCAGTTCTGCTTGCGCTCGGGCCTGGACCGGTGGCGCGCTCGCCGGACGGTCAGGCAGCACCCGAGCGGCTTGGCGGCCGACCGCAGCTTTTCGTCCGGGCGCTTGAATGGCTCTAGTAAGCGGAGCCAGACCCGAAACAACTGAAACCGACAGTGATCCGAACTGTTTGTCCGGCACCTTCCCTTTCAGAACAGGTGGTCGCGGGTTCATGGACGAGAAGCCGGACAGAATTGCGATTCCCCTTGTCGAAGAAGAACTGAGGGTTGGCCGACGCGAAGTGGAAACCGGTCGCGTTACCGTGCGCACCGTTTCTGATGAACACACGCAATATGTTTCCGAGGACTTGCAGCACAGCGAAGCCGAAGTCGAGCGCGTGTTCATCGACAAGGAAGTTGGCGAACTTCCGCAGATCCGGGAAGAAGGCGATCTGTTGATCGTACCCGTAGTAGAGGAACGGCTCGTCAAACGACTGTTCCTCGTCGAAGAAGTTCGGGTGCGCCGGAAAGTCGTCACCGAACGGCTGGAACAGCCAGTCACCCTTAGGTCGCAGCGGGTCGTCGTCGACCGCCAACCAGGCAGCGGAAAAACCATCGAGCAGGAGAACTGATATGTCACGTACCATCACGGCCATGTATGACAGCCGCAGCGAAGCCGAGGCTGCGTCCGAGCAGCTTCGTTCGCGTTTCGGAATCGATGCTCGGATCGTGGATCAATCGAGCGGTGGCGGAATGTCGTCGGGCTCGAGCGGGTCTTCGGATTCGCAGCGCTACGGTGCAACCGAATATGATCCCTCGTCCTCCGCTTCGTCCTCGGGCAGTTCGTCGGGCGGCCGGGGCTTCTGGGCCGAGCTGAAGGACGCGTTCGTGGCCGACGACGACCGCTCCACCTATGAGGAAGGCGTCCGCCGCGGTCACTTCCTGCTGACGGCCACTGTGCCCGAGCAGCAGGCCGACCAGGCTTGCGACCTGCTCGACCAGAGCAAGAGCATCGACCTCGACAGCCGCGAGCAGCAGTGGCGCAGCGAAGGTTGGGCTCCCCGCCAGGGCCTGTCGTCATCCGGTGGTGCGTTCAACCAGGGTAGCCTGGGCCAGAGCAGCGCCGGCCAGAGCAGCAGCGGCCAGAGCAGCAGCGGCCAGAACGCCATCGGCGGCGAGGGCAGCGTCGTCGACGAGCAGCGCATCCCGATCGTCGAAGAAGCGCTGCGGGTCGGCAAGCGCGAGGTGTCGCGCGGCGGTGCCCGGGTCCGCTCCTATGTCGAGGAAACGCCCGTCGACGAGAGCGTCAGCCTGCATGAGGAGCATGTCAACGTCGAGCGGCGTCCGGTCGATCGCACCCTGAGCGCGGCCGAGCTGAACGACGGCAACCTGTTCCGCGACCAGACGGTCGAGATGCGCGAAACGGCCGAGGAGGCTGTCGTCGCCAAGGAAGCGCGGGTCAAGGAAGAGCTCGTGCTCAGCAAGACCGCGACCGACCGCACCGAGCAGATCCACGACACCGTCCGCCACACCGAGGTGGACGTCGACGAGGGTCTGACCGACGCCGATCGCACGGATCGCAATGATCGCACCGACGATCGTGGCGCGTTCGGCTTTGACAAGCGCTAAGCCTGAAGGCTCGTGACGGAAGGGCGCCTCGCAAGGGGCGCCCTTTCTCTTGCGCGGAACGGCGGCGGAGATTGCGTCGCTGCGCCCCCCACCGCAAAGACGCCACCATGTCCGACCTTCCGCCCTATGCCCAGCTACTGCGCCTTCGCACAGAGGAGCAGGACGGCGGCGTGCAGTTCGTCATGCCGTGGCACGACGACGTGATGGGGCGACCGGTGTTTCTCCATGGCGGCGCGATCGCCGGGCTGCTGGAATTCGCCGCCTTCGGCACGTTGCGCCGGGCGATCGGCGACGATGCGGTGGTGACCAAGCCGGTCACGGTGACCGTCAACTACATGCTCGGCGGCCGCGACCGCGAGACCTATGCGGCGGCGGTCATTGAACGGCTCGGGCGCACCATCGCCAACGTCGAGGCAATCGCCTGGCAGGAGAGCCGCGACACCCCGATCGCCAGCGCCCGCATCAACTTTCTGCTGGAGCGTCAGTAACCCGCGATCCGAGCGACCTCGCCGGCATGGTAGCGCCAGTCGCCGAACAGGCGGTCGAGCACCGCCTGCCGCTTCATGTACAGGCCGATGTCATGCTCGTCGGTCATGCCGATGCCGCCGTGCATCTGGACGCCCTCCTGCACGGCGAGGGCGGCCGAGCGGCCGGCTTTGGCCTTGGCGACATGGGTCATCAACTCGGCCCGTTCGTCGCCCCGGTCGAGCAGCTCGGCCGCCTTGTAGGCGGCGGCGCGGGCGATCTCGATCTCGCTGAACAGGTGCGCAGCGCGGTGCTGCAACACCTGGAACTCGCCGATCAGCTTGCCGAACTGCCTGCGTGCTTTCAGGTAGTCCGTGGTCATGTCGGCCGCGCCCGACGCGAGGCCGACCAGCTCCGCCGCCGAGCCGGCCCGGCCCGCCGCCAGCGCCCGTGACAGCGGCGCCCAGCCGCCATCGACTTCGCCGACCACGGCGTCTGCATCGACCTCCACCTTGTCGAGCGTCAGCCGCGCCGCCTTGCTGGCGTCGGCCAAAGTGACATTCTCGACTTCCATCCCCTTGGCATCGCGCTCGACCGCGAACAGCGTCAGCCCGTCGCGCTCACCCGCCGACCCGCCGGTCCGCGCCGCGACCAGGATCACGTCAGCCGAGGCGCCGTGCACCACGAACTGCTTGGAGCCGCTCAAGGTGAAGCCGTTGCCGGACCGCGTCGCCTGCGTCGCCACCGCTTCGGGCCGGTGGTGCTTGCCCTCGTCCACCGCCAGCGCCGCCACGATCTCCCCGGCAACGATGCCCGGGAACCAGCGATCGCCCTGCGCGGTCCCCTCCAGCGCTCGCGCCGTCGCCACCGCCGTGGTCAGGAACGGCGAGGGGGTCAGATTGCGCCCGACCTCCTCCAGCACCAGCGCCGCTTCCGTCGCGCCCAGCCCGAGCCCGCCCTTGTCCTCCGGAATGGCGATACCGGTCAGGCCCAGCTCGGCGAACTGCTTCCACAGCCCATGGCCGAACCCGTCCTTGCAGCCGGTGTCGCGCCAGTGGCGCAGCTGCTGCTTGATCGTCCCTTCCTCGGCCAGGAAGGACTTGGCCATGTCGTGCAGCTGGCGCTGGTCGTCGGTCAGAAGGGTCAAGTTACGCTCCCGGCAGGCGGAGGATGTGCTTGGCGATGATGCCCAGCTGGATCTCGCTGGTGCCGCCCTCGATTGAATTGGCCTTGGTCCGCAGCCACTCGCGCGCCGGCTTGCCCTTGCGCGTGCGCTCCGATTCCCACTCCAGCGTGTCCGACCCACCAGCCGCCATCACCAGTTCGTGGCGCCGCTTGTTGAGTTCGGTCCCTGCATATTTCATCATGCTCGGCATGGCTGGATGCGCCTCGCCGGCCTTCAGCTGGTCGATGAAGCGCTCGCTCATCGCAGCGAAGGCCAAGGCGTCGACGTCGAACGCCGCCACTTCAGCCCTGAGCGCGGGATCTTCGATCTCGCCAACGATCTTGCCCAGCAGCGATGAACCGCCGCCCAGCCCCATGCCGCTGATCATCTCGCGCTCGTGGCCGAGCAGGTATTTGGCGACGTCCCAGCCCTTGTTGACCTCGCCCACCACCTGGTCCTTGGGCACCTTCACGTCGTCCATGAAGGTTTCGCAGAACGGCGAATAACCGCTGATCAGTAGGATCGGCTTGGTCGAGACGCCCTCCGACTCCATGTCGAACAGCAGGAAGCTGATCCCGCCGTGCTTGGTCTCGGTCGAGGTCCGCACCAGGCAGAAAATCCAGTCGGCCTGGTCGGCATAGCTGGTCCACACCTTCTGCCCGTTGACGAGGTAATGGTCGCCCATGTCCTCGGCCTTGGCCTGCAGCCCGGCCAGGTCGCTGCCGGCACCCGGCTCCGAATAGCCTTGGCACCAGCGGATTTCACCGCGGACGATCGGCGGCAGGAAGCGCTGCTTCTGCTCGTCCGTGCCATATTTGAGCAGCGCCGGCCCGAGCATCGAGATGCCGAAGCTGTTCAGCGGATTGCGCGCCCCGATCGCCCGCATCTCCTCCTTCAGGATCTTGGCCTCCGCCGGCGACAGCCCGCCACCGCCGACTTCGCGTGGCCAGTCCGGTGTGGTCCAGCCGCGCTCGGCCATGACCTGGAGCCAGCGCTTCTGCGCGTCCGACTGAAATTGGAAATTGCGCCCGCCCCAGCAGACGTCGTCTTCCGATTTTACCGGCTGCCGCATCTCGGCCGGGCAGTTCGCATCCAGCCAGGCGCGCGTTTCGGAGCGGAATTGATCGAGCTCAGCCATGACACTTGTTTCCTTCTGCAACGCATCCTAGCGCATCGACGCGACAAGTTAATAGGAGGCCCGAGTGGATTTCGACCTGACCGAAAGACAGGCCCACTTCCGCGACCGCGTGCGGGAGTTCATCGAAACCCACGTTCGCCCGGCCGTCCCCGGCCTCGCCGCCGAGCTCAACAGCGGCGACCGCTGGCACCACCTCGAAGGGCTCGAGCCGCTCAAGGAGCGAGCCAAGACCGCCGGCCTGTGGAACCTGTTCATGCCGCCTGGCGGCGCGCTCCAACATGTCGACGAGAGCTTCGAGTTCGAGGGCGAGCAGCTCACCAACCTCGAATATGCATTGTGCGCCGAGGAGATGGGCCGGGTTGGCTTCGCGTCCGAAGTGTTCAACTGCTCCGCGCCCGACACCGGCAACATGGAAGTGCTGCACCGCTACGGCACCCGCGCCCAGAAGGACCAGTGGCTCGCCCCCCTGATGCGGGGCGAGATCCGCTCCGCCTTTCTGATGACGGAGCCCGGCGTCGCCAGTTCGGACGCCACCAACATCCGCTGCGAGATCGCGCGCGACGGCGACGACTACGTCATCAACGGCAAGAAATGGTGGTCCTCAGGCGCGGGCGATCCGCGCTGCAAGGTCGCCATCCTGATGGGCAAGACCGACGCGCAAGCGCGCAAGCACCAGCAGCAGTCGATGATCCTGGTGCCGATAAACGCACCCGGCATCACCGTCGAACGCTACTTGAGCGTCTACGGCTTCGACGACGCGCCCCACGGGCACATGGAGATCCGGCTGGAGAACGTCCGCGTTCCGGCCGACAGCCTCTTGCTCGGCGAGGGCCGGGGCTTCGAGATCGCGCAAGGCCGCCTGGGACCGGGCCGCATCCACCACTGCATGCGCACGATCGGCGCCGCCGAGGAAGCGCTGAGGCACATGGTGCAGCGGCTCAACAGCCGTGTGGCCTTCGGCAAGCGCATCGGCGAGCACAGCGTGTGGGAACAGCGGGTCGCGGACGCCCGGATCGAGATCGACTGCTCGCGGCTCCTCTGCCTCAAGGCCGCCGACCTGATGGACAAGGCCGGCAACAAGGCCGCCAAGGCCGAGATCGCGATGATCAAGGTCAAGGCCCCGAACATGGCTCTGAAGATCATCGATGACGCGGTGCAGGCGTTCGGCGGGGCCGGCGTCAGCCAGGACACGCCGCTCGCCCACATGTGGGCCGGCATCCGCACCCTGCGTCTGGCCGACGGTCCCGACGAAGTCCACAACCGCGCCATCGCGCTGATCGAATACGGCAAGCACGCGTCCGTCGACCCGCAGGTGCCGTGATCGGGTCCGCACGCCTCCGCTCAGGACGAGCGGTAAAGGAGGAACGACGTTGAACTCTCTCTTCGACCTGACCGGCAAGACCGCCATCGTCACCGGCTCTTCCCGTGGCATCGGCCGCGCCATCGCCGAGGAACTCGCCGCCCACGGCGCCAATGTCGTAGTGTCCAGCCGCAAGCAGGACGCCTGCGAGGAAGTGGCAAGGGAGATCAATGGCCGCGGCGCCGGCCAGGCGATCGCGGTCGCCGCCTCCATCTCCGACAAGGATGCGCTGCAGCACCTCGTTGACGAGACCCGCCGCCAGCTCGGCCGGATCGACGTGCTGATCTGCAATGCCGCGTCCAACCCTTATTTCGGGCCGATGGCCGGCATCACCGACGACCAGTTCCGCAAGATCATGGACAATAACGTGCTGTCCAACCACTGGCTGACCAGCATGGTCGCGCCGGAAATGGTGGAGCGCGGCGACGGCTCGATCGTGATCGTGTCGTCGGTCGGCGGCCTGACCAGCTCGACCGTGATCGGCGCCTACAACATCTCCAAGGCGGCCGACCTCCAGCTGGTCCGCAACCTCGCGGCCGAGTTCGGCCCGAGCGGCGTTCGGGTCAACGCCATCGCCCCCGGCCTGGTCCGCACCGACTTCGCCCGCGCGCTCTGGGAGAACCCCGATATCCTGAAGCGCGTAACGTCCGTTGCCGCCCTTAAGCGCATCGGCGAACCGCGCGAGATCGCCGGCGCGGCCGTGTTCCTCGCCAGCCAGGCCGGCAGCTTCGTCACCGGCCAGACGCTGGTCGTGGACGGCGGCTCCACCTTCGGCGCAGGCTTCTGACCCGATGAGCGTGGACCCGCCGAACCGGCATCATCCCCGCCTCGAAGGCAAGGTCATCATCGTCACCGGCGCCGGCTCCGGCATCGGCCAGGCGACCACCGAGCTGTTCCAGCAACATGGCGCGACCGTGATCGCCGCGGACCTGAAGGGTGCCGACCACCACGCCGATGCCGCCAATGAGGCCGACGTCATCCGCTTGGTCGCCATGGCCCGCGAGGAGCATGGCGCGCTGCACGGCTTCTTCGCCAATGCCGGCATCTCCGGCGGCCTCGCCTCCATCTTCGACCAGAGCGTCGACGACTGGCAGGAGATCCTCCGCGTCAACCTCCTCGGCCCGTTCCTGGCGATCAAGCATGCCGCCCCGATCATCAAGGAACAGGGCGCCGGGTCGATCATCTGCACCGCCAGCGTCGCCGGCCTGCGCTCGGGCGCGGGTGGCCCGGCCTATTCCGCGTCCAAGGCGGGCGTCATCAGCCTGGTGAAGACCGCTGCCCAGCAGCTCGCCGGCTCCAACGTCCGCGTCAACGCCATCTGCCCGGGCCTTATCGAGACCGGCATGACCGAGTTCGTCTACGAACGCGCCCGCGCCAAGGGGCAGGAGGAGCGCCTCGGCCACCTCAATCCGCTGCGCCGCGGCGGCTTGCCCCGCGAAATCGCGGAGGCCGCGCTGTTCCTGGCCTCGGACGAGAGCAGCTACGTCAACGGCCATGCGCTGGTGGTGGACGGCGGCCTGTCCTCGTCCCACCCGTTCAACCGCCAGGACTATGGCCGCACCGCGATCTGAGGCGCTTTATTCTGTCCTACACGCACCATTTCGCCTTATGCGGGCGGGCAATGACCTCGACGCCAGTCGCCTGTTGCTCCAGCTCGTTCTGCTCATCGCCTGTGCGCGGGTCGCGCCGAACCCGCGTTTAGGTGTGTACTTTGTAGCCTTCCAGATGATTCGATTCCAATCACGGAGCCCCCGATGACCAGCCCGATCAGCACGCAGAAGCACGGCCACGTCCTCATCGTTACCTCGAACAACCCGCCGGTGAACGCGCTCGGCGCGGCGGTCCGACAGGGGCTGGTCGCCGCTATCGAGGAAGCGGAAGCGGCCGACGACATCGCCGCAGTGGTCATCCGCTGCGAAGGCAAGACCTTCTTCGCCGGCGCCGACATCACCGAATTCGGCAAGCCGCCGGTCATGCCGATGCTGCCTGACGTGGTCGACCGGATCGAGAACTGCTCCAAGCCGGTGGTCGCCGCCATCCACGGTACCGCGCTCGGCGGCGGGCTCGAAGTCGCGCTCGGCTGCCACTACCGGGTTGCCGTGCCAAGCGCGAAGCTCGGCGTCCCCGAAGTGAAGCTCGGCCTCCTGCCAGGCGCCGGCGGCACCCAGCGCCTGCCGCGCGTCGCGGGCGTGGAGAAAGCGCTGCAGATGACCACGGGCGGCGCTCCGATCGGCGCTCAGGAAGCAAGCGACGCGGGCCTCGTCGACCGGGTCATCGAGGGCGACCTGCTCCAGCATGCGGTCGCCTATGCGACGGAGGTGGCGCAGGTCCGGCCGCTGCCCAAGGCCAGCGAGCGGCAGGACAAGGTGGACGGCGTCGACCCGTCGGTGTTCGACCAATTCATCCAGGCCAACGCCCGTACCTTCAAGGGCTTCGAAGCGCCGATGAAGAACCTCGAAGCGGTTCGCGTCGCCACCCAGAAGCCCTATTCAGAAGGCGTGCTCGAAGAACGCAAGCTGTTCATGGAGCTGATGAGCGGCACCCAGGCCAAGGCGCAGCAGTATTTCTTCTTCGCCGAGCGCAAGGCGGCCAAGATCGAGGGGGTCGCCGACGACGTCCGCCCCCGCGAGATCCGCAAGGTCGGCGTGATCGGCGCCGGCACCATGGGCGGCGGCATTTCGATGAACTTCCTGTCCGCCGGCATTCCCGTGACCATCGTCGAGATGGCGCAGGACGCGCTCGACCGCGGCGCGGGCGTGATGCTCAAGAACTATCAGGCGAGCGCCAAGAAGGGCCGCTTCACCGAGGCCCAGGTCGGCGAGTTCATGGGTTGCCTCAACCCGACGCTTAACTTCGACGACCTCGCCGACTGCGACCTCATCATCGAGGCCGTGTTCGAGCAGATGGAGATCAAGCAGGAGATCTTCGGCCGCCTCGACAAGATCGCCAAGCCCGGCGCGATCCTCGCCAGCAACACCAGCTATCTCAACATTGACGAGATCGCCGCCGCCACCTCGCGGCCGCAGGATGTGGTCGGGCTGCACTTCTTCTCGCCGGCCAATGTCATGAAGCTGCTGGAAGTGGTGCGCGGCGCCAAGACCGCCGACGATGTGCTGGTCACCGCCATGGCGCTCGCCAAGAAGATCAGGAAAGTCGCGGTGGTGGCGGGCGTCTGCTACGGCTTCATCGGCAACCGCATGCTGATCCCGCGCCAGACGGAAGCGACCAAGCTGCTGCTGGAAGGCGCCACGCCGGCCCAGATCGACAAGGTCCACACCGACTTCGGCATGCCGATGGGGCCGTTCCAGATGGCCGACCTCGCCGGGGTCGACATCGGCTGGCACCGCGATCCCACCCGCATCGAGAACATCCGCGACGCGCTGTGCGCCCAGGACCGCTGGGGCCAGAAGAAGGGCGCCGGCTTCTACGATTATGACGAGAAGCGCCGTCCGTCGCCCAGCCCCAAGGTGCAGGAGATCATCGAGGACTTCCGCAGCCGTGCCGGCGTCCAAGCCCGCGAGATTACGGACCAGGAGATCACCGAGCGCACGCTCTACACCATGGTCAACGAGGGCGCGAAGATCCTCGAGGAAGGCATGGCCCAGCGCGCGTCCGATATCGATGTCGTGTGGATCTACGGCTACGGCTGGCCGGTCTACCGTGGCGGCCCGATGCACTGGGCGGACAGCGAAGGCCTGCCAAGGATCGTCGAAGGCCTGCGCCGCCAGGAACAGCGCATGGGCAGCGACTTCAGCTTCTCCCAACTCCTGCTCGACAAGGCCGAGAAGGGCGAGAAGTTCACGGGGCGCTAGGAACCCGGGTACGCAGTGTCGGCAACATCAGCGCCGACATTGCCGCCACCGCGGCACTGGCGATGAAGGTGGCGGCCGGACCCCGCACCTCCCATAACCACCCCGCCGCCAGGCTCGCCAGCAGCGCGGCGATGCCGGTCGCGAAGTGGAACAGCCCAAAGGTGGTCGCCCGCAGCCGCTCCGGCGCTGCATCCGCGATCAGCCGCGCGAACAGCCCCTGGGTCAGCGCCATATGCCCGCCCCACAGCGCCACCCCGACCGCCGCCCACGCCAGCCCGCCGCCGAACGCCAGCACCAGGTCGCCGGCGACTAGCAGGGCAATGCCGCCCGCCAGGATCAGCCGCGGGTCGCGCCGGTCGCTCAGCGCTCCCGCCGGATAGCTCAGCAGCAAATAGGCCAAGTTGAACAGCACCAGCGTCAGCGGCGCCAGCGTCACCGACAGGCCGGCGTCCGCGCCCTTGAGGATGAGGAAGCTTTCGGAGAAGCGCGCCAGCGTGAAGACAGAGGCAACAACGACGATCAGCCAGCATCGCCGGTCGATAGCGCCAAGATCGCGCAGCAACGGCTGCGGCTTGCCAGTGTCGGCGTGCCGCGCCGGCTCCCGCAGCGCCACCCAGGCCAGCGTCACGCTGGCCAGGCCGGGGATCACCGCCACCCAGAACACCGCCCGGATGTTCTGCGCCAGCGCCCACATCAGCGCCACGGCAGCCAGCGGCGCCAGGAACGCTCCGACCGTATCCAGGCTCTGCCGCAGCCCGAACGCCGCACCCCGTATCTCCGGTGCGGTCTCGTCGGCCAGCATCGCATCCCGCGGCGCCCCGCGGATGCCCTTGGCCGAGCGATCCACCAAGCGCGCGCCAAGCACCGTCAGGGGAGAACCCGCCAGCGCGAACAACGGCTTGGTGGCAGCCGCCAATCCGTATCCCAGCAGGATCCACGGCTTGCGCCGCTGGTTGCGGTCGCTCAGCCGCCCGGAGGCCAGCTTCGCGAAACTCGCTGTCGCCTCCGCCACCCCGTCGATGGCTCCCAGCACTGCGACCGATGCGCCCAGCGTTACCGTGACGAACAGCGGCAGGAGAGCGTGGATGATCTCGCTCGACAGGTCCATCAACAGGCTGACGAAGCCGAGCACCCACACGGTGCGGGGAAGGGCAGGGCGGGTCATGGCGCCGTCGTACCCGCCGACCTGCAGCGAGGCTATCGGCTCAAATGTGCTTCGCCGCTGATCCAGCGACGCAGCCGCTGCGTCAGCGAACGGCGAGCCACTGGCATGAACACCGTCTGCTCCTCGGCTGCAACCGGCTCAGCAGCCGCCTCGTAGAAGGTCAGGTTCTCCGGCATCCGCGGCCGCAGGGTCTCGCGCCCGCGGATCAGGTCCTCCGCCATCGCCAGCGCCCGATGCACGTCGTTGCCGGTGAACGGCTTCAAGAGGCAGCCGAGCGCCAGGTCCGGCATCGGGAAACTTGGTGCCTTGCCGCTGACGAACAGGCACGCCACGCCATCCTCATTCAGCCGCGCCGCGACCGAGAAGCCGGTGCTGCCCCGCGCCAGATGCAGATCGATCAACGCGAGGTCGGGCTGCTCGCGCGCCACGATGCCGAGCGCTCCGGCCGCATCATCCGCCACTCCGATCACTCGATAGCGTGGGTTGTCCTCGACAAGATATTGCAGGGTCGCAGCCAACTGGCTGTCATCTTCGACGATCAGGATCTTCAGCATCTCACCCCCCGGTGGCGCAATTCTGTGGATAACCTTGCGGATAAACGCGGGGATGAACATCGCCGGCACGCCGGTTATCGCTCAGCCGAGTCGCTCCGGCGCTGGAGGGAGCCTATCCGGCAAAGGCACTAAGGCGATGTGAAGAAGGCTCGCCCGAACTTGCCGGACGAGCCCTCGGGCAGATGAGTAGTGGCCAATCAGGCGCGGTAGAAGATGTGCGCGCCGATCTTCTCGACCTTGCTCAGCCGGCGGCCCCAGCCCGGCGCGACATAGTCGGCATGGTACCACAGCACGTCGTCGGGCAACGCGTCGGCCAGGCGCCGCTGAGCGATGCGGGCGATCGCCTGGGCATAGCCCCACGACGCGCTTTGCGTGTTGATCCGCGGGAACAAGCCGCCGCGCACGAAGCTGAACTGCCACGGCTGCTTGACCACGCCGCAGTAGCTCGTCGGATATTTGCCGGACGCGGCGCGGTTCATCACTACTTCGGCCACGGCCAGTTGCCCGTCGAACGGCTCGCCGCGCGCCTCGAAATAAACGGCGGTCGCGACGCAATTGGCTTCGTCGTCCAGCACCGGGCCGGTCAGGTTGGCCCACACCAGCGGCCACAGGCCGGCATGCGTCACGGCCGGGCGAACGGCGATCGCACCCGCTGGGGCCATGGTCGCCCCTTCTGCCGGACGAGGAGCGGTGGACAGGATCGCGGACCGGGCGACCGGCAGCGTGACCTTGACGCTTGTCGCGGCGGGAGTGACGGGGCTCGCCGACAGCGGAAGCACGGCGGAAAAGGACGGAGTGGCGGCAATGGTGGCGACCTGGGCCGCGGCCGGCGAAGCATTGCCAATGGCCAGGGTGCAGACGGTCGCAATGGCCGACACACCGCCGGCCCCGAAGAAACGGGTCATTCTATCTCATGTCATGGCGGCCGGGTCGGGTCCGTACGAGCGCCGCTGCTTGGGCGCGAAAGGGACCACTCACCGTCCGACTTGCCTCGGAGCGCCGACAACGTCGGCTGCTCGCTCGCTCTCGAAATCAGTAGCGCCTGGATACTGATGGTTGACGCCGGCTCAACCAGTTCGCGTTGAATGGAGCCGCCATGCCGATGAGCGGCAGGAACATTTCCCATTGCGGGACAGGTATTTGGACGAGCCGAAACGCTGGAGCGACGAGCCGTCTGACGGGCTCGAACGCTCCAGCGACTCGGTTCAGGCCGCCTCGGCCTTGCGCGAGGCGCGCTTGCGCTCGTGCGGATCGAGGTAGCGCTTGCGGATGCGGATCACCTTGGGGGTGACCTCGACCAGCTCGTCGTCCTGGATATAAGCGATCGCCTGCTCCAGCGTCATCCGCCGCGGCGGGGTCAGGCGAATGCCCTCGTCCTTGCCCGACGCGCGGAAGTTGGTCAGCTGCTTGGACTTGAGAGGGTTGACCTCCAGGTCCTGCGGCTTGGCGTTCTCACCGATCACCATGCCTTCGTAAAGCATGTCGCCCGGCGAGATGAACAGCACGCCGCGCTCTTCCAGCATGTTGAGCGAGTAAGCCACCGCAGCGCCGGTCTCCATCGAAATCAGCACGCCGTTCTGCCGGCCGGTGATCGGGCCCTTGTAGGGGCCGTACTTCTCGAATAGCCGGTTCATGATGCCGGTGCCGCGCGTGTCGGACAGGAACTCGCCGTGGTAGCCGATCAGGCCGCGCGACGGGGCCGAGAAGGTCACCCGGGTCTTGCCGCCACCGGACGGGCGCATGTCGGTCATCTCCGCCTTGCGCATGGCCATCTTCTCGACGACCGTGCCGGCGAATTCGTCGTCGACGTCGATCACCACCGTCTCGTACGGCTCCTCGCGGCCGCTCGGGCCATCGCGGAACAGCACGCGCGGCCGGCTAATGCCGAGCTCGAAGCCTTCTCGCCGCAGGGTCTCGATTACCACACCCAGCTGCAGCTCGCCGCGCCCGGCCACTTCGAACGCCTCGCCGCCCGGGGTCTCGGTCACGCGGATCGCCACATTACCCTCCGCCTCGCGCTCCAGGCGCTCGCGGATGACTCGGCTCTGCACCTTGTCGCCGTCCTTGCCTGCGAACGGGCTGTCGTTGACCGCAAAGGTCATGGAGAGCGTCGGCGGATCGATCTCGCGCGCATGCAGCGGCTCGGTGATCTGCGGCGTGCCGATGGTGTTCGAGACGGTGGCCTTCATCAGGCCCGCAATGGCGACGATGTCACCCGCGCCGGCCGTCTCGACCGGTACCCGCTCCAGTCCCTGGAAAGCGAACAGCTTGCTGACTCGGCCATCCTCGACGGTCTTGCCGTTGACGTCCACCGCGCGGATCGGATCGTTGATGTTGAGCGTGCCGCTTTCGATACGACCGGTCAGGATGCGGCCGAGGAAGTTGTCACGGTCCAGCAGCGTCGCCAGCATCTTGAACTCGCCGCCACGGTCCAGCGCTGGGCCTGGAACATGGTCGACGATCTTCTGGAACAATGGGGTCAGGTCGCCCTCGCGGACCGTGTCCTCGGTCCCGGCATAGCCGGCCCGGCCTGACGCGTAGAGCACCGGGAAATCCAGCTGGTCGTCGTTCGCCTCGAGGTTCAAGAACAATTCGAACACCTCGTCGAGCACTTCGGCGGGGCGCGCGTCGGGACGGTCGATCTTGTTGACCACCACGATCGGCTGCAGGCCGAGGCTCAGCGCCTTGCCGGTGACGAACTTGGTCTGCGGCATTGGCCCTTCGGCCGAATCGACCAGCAGGATCACCCCGTCGACCATGCTGAGGATCCGCTCGACCTCGGCGCCGAAGTCGGCGTGGCCGGGCGTGTCGACGATGTTGATGTGCGTGCCGTTCCATTCGACCGAGGTGCACTTGGCGAGAATGGTGATCCCGCGCTCCTTCTCGAGGTCGTTGGAGTCCATCGCCCGCTCTTCGACGCGCTGATTGTCCCGGAAGGTGCCGGACTGGCGGAACAGCTGGTCGACGAGGGTCGTCTTGCCGTGATCGACGTGGGCGATGATCGCCACGTTGCGGAGGGTCATGCAGATTGTCCTTGGGAGAAGTTGCGCGCCCCATAGCCGAACTGCTGCATTGCAGCAACACGCGCACCGAGGCCGTTTCGGACCCGAACGGGCAATAACGCGTTAAACGGGCAAGCTCCTGTAGCAAACCGAGAACAAGAACGTGCACCGACTGACCGCCGGCGCCGCTTTTGCGGCGGCACTGATATCGTTCACTTCGGTTCCGGCCGCCGCGGCCAGCGCCGCCGAGCTTGCTCCCGCCGTCAGCGTCGAACGTTTCCTTGCCGCTCGCCGGCAGCAGCCTTTGTGGCTGGTCGACCCGGCCGCGACCGAGCTGCTGGTGGAACGGCTCCGCACTGCCCGGCTGGATGGCTTCGAGCGTGGGCCCGAGCTCGCCGACGCCGCCATAACCGCCCTGGCGAGAGCGGAAGGCGGCAATCGCCGCGCCGCCTTGGACGCGGAGCGGCTGCTGAGCTCCGCCTGGGTCCGCTACGTGCAGGCGCTGCGCTGGCCGGCCGGCGGGATGGAGTTCGCCGATCCAACCCTCGCTCCGGCCGTGCCCACCGCGGACGAGGTGCTGCGCGACCTCGACGGCGCGCCCTCGCTCGCCGGCCACGTCCGAGCCGTCTCGGCGGTGAACCCGACCTATGCCGCGTTGCGCCAGGCGGCGATCGACGCTGGCGCCGATCCCGTCCTCGGCGCCAGGCTGCAGCGCAATCTCGACCGCGTCCGCATGCTGCCCGCCAGCGAGCGCTTCATCCTCGTCGACCTTGCCAGCCAGCAGCTGTCGATGATGGAGGACGGCCACCCGGTCGACACCATGAAGGTGGTGGTCGGCAAAACCGCGATGCCGACCCCGCTGCTGGCCGGCACCGTCGCCCGAGCGACCTTGAATCCCTATTGGAACATCCCCGTCGACCTCGTCGCCCACACGGTCGCACCGGCCGTGCTCAAGAACGGCCTGCGCTGGTTCGCGGGCAAGCATTACGAGGTCCTGTCGAGTTGGGGTCCAGACGCCCAGGTGCTCGATCCCGCCGAAATCGACTGGCAAGCGGTGGCCGACGGCCGAACCGAGTTGCGCGTCCGTCAATTGCCCGGCCGCGGCAACATGATGGGGGCCATGAAGTTCGAGTTCCCCAACACCCACGGCATCTATCTTCACGATACGCCGGAGCGCGGCTTGTTCGCCAAGCCGGTGCGGACCTATTCGTCGGGCTGCGTCCGGCTGGAGGATGCGGCTCGGCTCGGCCGCTGGCTGCTCGGACACGAGCCGGTGGCGGAGAGCACGCAACCCGAACTCACCGTCGCGCTGCCCCGGCCGGTGCCCGTCTACCTGACCTACCTGACGGCCCGCGTGGACAATGGCCAGGTCGCGCTGGTGGACGATATCTACGGGCTCGACGCCAAGGCCGACCAGCGGCTCGCCAGTCAGTAGGGCGGCTGACCATTGCTCTTGCGCGCGGGAGGTTCTCTAACTCGCCGGGCAGTCTGACCTGGAGACCTCCCGCATGAAGCTCAAGTTCCTATTCCTGTGTTCGCTTGCCCTCGCAGCCGCCGGCGCCCCAGCGCAACTGCTTCCGCCGCCAGGCGGCGACATCCCGGCCAAGTTCACGCCGCCGACCGAGAACCGCGACTATGTGAAGCGGGAGGTGATGATCCCGATGCGCGACGGCACCAAGCTGTTCACCGTGATCATCAGCCCGAAGGGCGTCACCAACGCGCCGATCGTGCTGACCCGCACGCCTTACAACGCGGCCGGCCGGGCCAAGCGGATGGACAGCCCCAGCATGCTGTCCACCCTGCCGCTGGCGGACGAGATCTTCGTGCATGACGGCTACATCCGCGTCTACCAGGACATTCGCGGCAAGTACGGCTCGGAGGGCGAGTATGTCATCACCCGCCCAGTGATCGGGTCGTTGAACCCGACCAAGGTCGACCATGTCACCGATGCCTACGACACGATCGAATGGCTGGTGAACAAGCGGAACCTGCCAGAGTCGAACGGCCGCGTCGGGATGATCGGCTCGTCCTACGAAGGCTTCACCGTCGTCATGGCGCTGCTGGCTCCGCATCCGGCCTTGAAGGTCGCAGCGCCGGAAAGCCCGATGATTGACGGCTGGATGGGGGACGACTGGTTCCACCATGGCGCCTTCCGCCTCGCCAACATCGGCTGGATCGGCAGCCAGACCGGCTACAAGGGCGCTGGCGACGCCCCGCCGAGCGGCGGCTATGACGACTACGACAACTTCCGTGCCGTCGGCTCGGCCAACGACTGGGCGAAGAAGTCCGGTTACGACGAGCTGCCCGTCTGGCAGCGCATCGTGGCGCAC
>Ga0210040_10001841_pt1 | contig 31046 bp, 34 predicted proteins | sample CryGeyCG12114_NA_FD_185462 | JGI IMG/M metagenome (GOLD analysis project Ga0210040, IMG submission 185462) | Groundwater microbial communities from aquifer - Crystal Geyser CG19_WC_8/21/14_NA (SPAdes) (version 2) | ecosystem: Environmental > Aquatic > Deep subsurface > Groundwater | place: USA...
CCTGCCCAGGCGGGGACAGCTGCTAGTTTTTAAGCTCGTCTTTGGAAGATAGACACGGTGGAGTGCAGATAAAGAACAAAAGTTTTAAGCTACTTAGGAGTTGTGCAATAACTACCTTTGTCGGCAGCTGTTTTTTTAGTTATCTACTGTTTGTCAATGTTGCATTTTGTTTAGCAAAGAAATTTCACACCAAATCTGCTTTTGCTTTTTCAATCTTTCCGTCTTTGAACGTAAAATCAAATATGCCTCCAATTCTTCCTTCGGGGAAATCGCCTGTGAATTCAACTTCAATATGAGCTTCGTTTTCGTAGATGATATTGAGTTTTACCAAACGGGTCTGGGTTTTATAGCCAATAAAATAACTTCCAAAATTATCTTTGATACCAATGTGTCCAACAAATTTTCTGCCGACAGATGGGTTGTCTGAAACAGCATCTTTATGCCATTTTTCTAAATAGTTTTTGGTATCGTACGCATTGCTAAGTGCAATAAAATCTTCTATAAATTTTCTAATTTCCATCTTATTTCTGTTTTGTCCACATTGGTTTTTGTTTCAGGATTTGTTGATGAATGGGGCAATTACCTGAATGTGCTCCTGGCAAATAGCCAATGCTCATTAAAAATTCATCAACAATTTCACCACCTGTAAACCTGAATGTTTTTTTGAATAATTTCACCAATTCTTCTTTGGTTTTTGGGTGATGATGTTCCAGCCATTTTTCAAAAGAGCCGAATTCTTTTTGTAATCCTAAAATAGTTTTAGCGTTTTCAATCGCTGCATTTACTTTCAATTTATTGCGAATAATTCCTGCATCGTTGAGCAATCGTTCACGGTCTTTTTCGGTATAAGTGGCAATTTCTTTGACATTAAAATTGCTGTATGCTTTGCGGAAACTCTCTTCTTTTTTCAAAATGGTTTCCCAGCTCAACCCTGCCTGGTTAATTTCCAAAATCAAACGGCCAAACAATTCATTGTCATCATGAATAGGAAAACCGTAATGCTTATCGTGATAATATTTATGCAATGCTTTCCGTTCTTCGGGATGCATTACTTCGATGGCGGAACAATAACTCATTTTATTTTATCAATTTTTCTGTTTTGGTTAAAAATTTTTCAACAGCTTGTTCAATGTCAATATCCATTCTATCGGCTAAAACAACCAGCCACCAAATACTTTCTCCGAGTTTATGTTCCAATTCTTCTTGCGAATTTGCTTTTGGCCAGCGGTTTTGTTGCGACATTACGTTTCTTCCTACCAAACCGGCGTCGGTTAAAAATGCCAAAGCATCTTCTTCTACCGTCCACTCGTTGCCGTGATGTAGGCGTTCCAGTTTATGGTATTGCTTTCTGATTTCAAGCGAACGCTTAATGATTTCTTCAAAGTTAGTTGTACTCATTATTTTGATATTTATATACTTGTTTTGCTGGGCTTTTTGTATAGAATAAAGGCTTATGCCGGGTCATTTCACGGAGGGGATGTAGGTGTAATAATTCATTTTTATAATTAATATGCAAAGTGCTCAAAAACTTGAAAGAATAATTCGCTAAAATGGATTGATATGTAGCCATTTTGACTAATTATATTAAATGCCTTTCCTAAAACACCGTCGGTATTGTTCCGCCATCAATCACATAATTGGCTCCGGTAATGTAAGAGGCTTTGGGCGATACCAGAAAACCAACAAGATTTGCAATTTCTTCAGGTTGGGCCAATCGGTTCATCGGTACACCACCCAAACTGTTCATCACTACTTGTGTGGTTTCGTCAAAGGTTTTTCCGATAGATATTGCTAAACCATTTAAAAAAGAGTCCATAGCGGCTGTTTTTACCATTCCCGGAGAAACCGTAATTACTCGGATATTGTGTTGAGCCATTTCATTTGCCAATGTTTTACTATAACTGTTTAGTGCAGCTTTTATAACACCATAGGAAAAGTTAGAAGCATGTAATGGAATTTTTCCGTTGACCGAGGAGATATGAATTACCACACCTTTTTTACGTTCAATCATCTTTGGGAGAAGTGCTTTATCTACTTTAATTGCTGCTAAAAGATTTAATTGTAAATCATTTAACCAATCTTGTTCAGATAATGCATTAAATCCTCCTGCTGGTGAGGAGGTGCCGCCCACATTATTGATTAAAATATCTACAGCGCCATATTTTTCTGTAATTAGCTTGGCCAATCGTTCATTGTCTGAAGTGTTTGTAAGGTCAGCTGCAATAAATTCGTGGGCAATATTTTCTAAGGGTTCGTTTCTTGCCGTGATGATGACTGTTGCACCAAAATGAATCAATTCGTCTGCAATGGCTTTTCCTATACCTTTCGTTCCGCCGGTGACCAATGCTACCCTTCCTGTTAAATCTATTTCTGATTTTTCCATTATATTTTGTTTATTACTGAAACGTTTGTTTTAGATTTGTTGAAAAAAATATGCTGTTGCTGTTAAACCGGTTGTACCGGGTCTCGTAAGATGGTTTTTAAATTTGCCTGACTTTGCCCTTTTTAAAATGAACAATATGAATTTCCTGATGCATTCCTGACTTTCTCAATCCGTTTTCGGTGGCGAATTTTTGTAAGGTTGGAAGTGTTTTTAATTCTCCTGAAAATGGCCCGAGGTGCATCAACTGCACACATTTTCCTGCGGTATAACTAAATAACTCAAGTTGATTAGCAAATGAAATTTCTCTGTTTCTTTCGGCTGTTATTTTAATGTCTTCTGCTACAATAAAACCCGGAATGAGCATCGCTATTCTATAATGTAATAAATCCAAATCAATGGTTGTATAGAAATCGCCAATGTCCACAAATCCCTCTTTTTCATCAAACCAATAAAATATTTCAACAATATCACTTTTAAACGCCTTTTCTGTTCCTTCAAATTGCCTTTGAAGATGATTGGCAAAGTCTTTAATTGCCTTTTTCTTTTCGTAGAAAATATTGGTTCCCGGGCTTCCACTACCGATTATTGAAAGGTAATTCAATTTTCCTATCTCTACTATTTCAGGTTCTGTCGATGCGGAATAATACCCACCATACTGATTTGGAATGTCTAATGTATCCATAATTCTAAAACGTTTGTTTCAATTTTGAGTATAAAAATTACCTATTTAATTGTTCGATAAGGAATTTTGCCATTTTCTTAATCCTTGTTTTGTCCTGATGGATGATGAACGACTCATGCCAACCGGTAAAATGGTTGATGATATAATTAGTGAGCATTTCTGTGTCTTGCGTAATTTTAATTTCTTGCTTATCAATCGCTTTACTTAACAAATCTATCAAAAGCTGATATGTAAACTCATTGTCAGCCTTAATAATCTTTTGCACTTCCGCATCGCCGGTGGCTACCTCAAATGTGGTCTTTATTGCCAGGCAACTATTCGGTTCGTTGGTAATGGTGTAAACGGAAGCGTTGATATATTTTTCAATTGCTTTTAATGGCGAGGCAATTTGCTGCAATTGCTTTCTGGCAGCTTCCATCCGCGACTCTGTATAATGTTTAAGGCATTTTACAAAAAGCTGGTGCTTATCACCAATCGTATTGTATAAGCTACTGCTGTTGATGCCCATAGCTTCGGTCAAATCACGCATAGACGCACCATTATAGCCCTTTTTCCAAAACACATCCATTGCTTTGGAAATCGCTAACTGCTTATCAAATTCTACGTTTCTTGCCATAATTTGCTGCAAAGATAGGCATTTATCTGAAGCATTCATTTCAGAAATGTTATTTTGTGCGTCGGTTAAACGAAGTCCTGATTTCCAATGGTGTTGTGTTGGTTTTCTTCTTGAATAATTTATTGAACGATTGCGGATGTTCAAACCCCAATTGCTAAGCAATTTCAGACACAAGTCCTAACATTGCCACTAACTAGCAGATAATAGGAACTACTCCTGCTATACTACCAAATATAAGTGGATATACGGAACTGAACTGCCAAATATACTATATATTCAGAATAAGATAGTATAAAAGGAGTACTAAATTCCTAGCTATAGCTGTATCTCCATACTTTTCTCAATGACAGGCTCTGTGCTTTTTCGGTTATAGAAAGCTGTAAAGGCTCCAGATTTGCGTATCTTGGTAGGTTCTATACTCAGACTTAAACCTAAACCAATTTTATGAAAAAATCACACCTTCTATCTTATTCGGCTTTGCTGTCCGGACTGATGCTGGGTAGTTGTAGTTCCTCGTCTACAACCAGTACGGTTACAGCCGAAACAACTGAAACAGCCGAAGCAGCTGTCGCGCCTGAAATGGACATGGGTCACGGCATTGAACTGGCTAACATGGACACCACCGTAGATCCCTGCACCGATTTTTACCAGTATGCCAACGGCGGTTGGATCAAAAACAACCCGATACCTGCCGCCGAAAGCCGCTGGGGCTCCTTTAACGAACTGGCGGAGCGCAACAACAAAGTGCTGCGCCAACTGCTGACTGAGGCAACCTCCAACACCACGGCTGCCAAAGGCACGCCGGCCCAGCTTATCGGCGATTTTTATGCGGCTGGTATGGACTCTGTTGCTGTAAACGAAATGGGTTATACACCTATAAAGCCCGAGTTGGAACAAATTGCCGCCATTAAAACCACAGATAACCTGGTTAAAACAATTGCTGATCTGAAGTCGAAAGGCGTTGGCGGTTTCTTCGGTATGTATGTGGCCCAAGACGATAAAAACAGCACGCAATACGCGCTTCAGGCCGGACAGGGAGGTTTAAGCCTGCCAGACCGTGATTATTACCTGAAAGATGATGAGCGTTCGCAGAAAGTGCGCACAGCGTACAAAACGCACCTGCAAAACATGTTTCAGCTGATTGGCGATGATGCGGCCACTGCGCAGAAAAAAGCGCAGACCGTAATCGACATTGAGATGAAGCTGGCCAAGTCATCTAAAGCGCGCGTTGACCTCCGCGACCCTTACGCCAACTATAATAAGATGACCATACAGGAGTTTACAAAGCAGAACTCGGGCCTGAAGGTTAGCCAGTTGCTGAAAGGGATGGGAGCGGAGACGGCAAAAGACGTTATTGTGGGCCAGCCGGCTTTCTTTAAGGATCTGAACAGCATGTTGAGCAGCATTCCGGTGAGCGACTGGAAAACCTACACGCAGTGGCACCTGCTACGGGCAATGGCACCTTACCTGAGCCAGGATTTCGTGCAGGAAAACTTTAACTTCTACGGCAAAGAGCTGAGCGGCGCTAAGGAAATGCAACCCCGCTGGAAACGTGTGCTCTATACTACGGATAATGCGCTGGGCGAAGCACTCGGCCAGCTATACGTGAAGGAAACCTTTTCGCCGGAGGCCAAGCAGAAAGCGCTGGAGATGGTACACAACATTCAGGAATCTTTCAGAGAACACGTGCGCGGCCTGGACTGGATGAGCGAGGAAACCAAACAGCGTGCTTTAGCGAAGCTGGATGCTTTTGCCGTGAAAATAGGTTATCCGGATAAGTGGGAAAACTACGAGAATCTGAATATTAGCCGTGACTCCTACGCTGAAAACGTGATGCAAGCTAATCAGTTTGAGTTTCGAAAAAACATCAGCAAAATAGGTACCCCCGTAGACCGCACCGAGTGGGGCATGACGCCGCCAACGGTAAATGCTTACTATAACCCAAGTATGAATGAGATCGTGTTTCCGGCCGGCATTCTGCAGCAGCCTTTCTTCGACCCGCAGGCAGATGATGCCGTGAATTATGGCGGTATGGGCGCTGTAATCGGTCACGAGCTAACCCACGGCTTCGACGATCAGGGCGCACAGTATGATCCGGAAGGCAACCTGAAAGACTGGTGGACAAAAGAAGACAAGGAGCAGTTTACGGCCCGTGCCAACGCCGTTGCCAACCAGTATGACCAGTACACTGTGCTGGACAATATGCATGTAAACGGTAAACTGACGCTGGGCGAGAACATGGCGGATATCGGCGGTTTGAATATTGCTTATACGGCTTTGCTGAAAGCGCTGGAGAAAGACAACCCGGGCAAAATTGCCGGCTTAACGCCGGAGCAGCGCTTCTTCCTGGCCTGGGCACAAATCTGGCGCACCAACATCCGCGACGAGGCGCAGAACCAGCAGGTGCTCACAGACCCGCACTCCCCGGGCAGGTTCCGTACCAACGGACCGGTATCTAACATGCCGGCGTTCTACAAAGCATTTAACTGCGAGCCAGGCGATAACATGGTGCGCGGCGAGGAGAACCGCGCTAAAATCTGGTAAGTATAGCGGATTGCTGTCATCATTATAAAAAGAAATGCGCTGCAGGAATGTAGCGCATTTCTTTTTACAGCAACAATAGCAAGTATAAAACAGGTTATTTACTGATTGGTAACTGTAATGTTATGGTTTACCAGTTCTTTCGGCCAGTTGCCAGCTTCTACCGGTACATTGGCAATGGAATCTACCACGTCCAAACCATCAATCACTTCACCAAAAACCGTGTATTCTGTATCCAGGCCGGGCTCGCCGCCTATGGTTTTATAGATTTCAATCTGCGCCGGCGTATACTGTATATGGTGCTGGGCCTCAAAAGCCCGCAGTTCGGCTTCGGTTCTAGGCTGCCCCTGCACAATATAAAAGTTATGCGAGGAAGATTCTTTTTCTGGATTTCGCTCATCGCCATAGCGCGCCATGGCCAGGGCGCCTTTTTTATGAATGTGCTCTGATGTAATTTCCTGCGGTATTTTATAGGCGCCCTGCTTCATTTCACGCTCATCCGAATCGCCACCTTGTATGGCAAAGCCTTTTACTACCCGGTAAAACTCTCCCTGGTTATAAAAGCCGGCCTTGGTGAGACGAATAAAATTGGCCCGGTGCAGCGGCGTGTCTTTGTAAAGACGCACCTTGATATCGCCGAGGCGGGTGCTGATAACGGCTATACTATCCGGGTTGCTGTTCCCATACTGCTGCAACACGCCCACTACACTTTCTGTGGTAAGCGGCTCCAGTTTTGGTTCTGCTGCTGTCTCCTGGTCTTCCTGTGTGTCAGTTTTGTTTTGATTACAGGAGGTGAAAGCAAGCACACAAGCTGATATCAGTATAATGTTGTAAAGTGTGGCAGGGAAGCAGATTTTTCTCATGATCCTGATTTTTTGCTGAAACCCGAAGATAAAGATTATTCAGCAAATTATCCAGCGTGTAAAAAAGGCATGAACAAAAATATTTATAAATTGGATTTTTCAACTATTTCAGATTGTATTGAATCCTTCAGGAAACATACTTCGTATACCGTTTCCTCTTTTTACAAAATGCCTTCAAAAGGGAGGTGCTAACTTTTTGCTTTACCTTCATAACCTGCTGAAAAAACTAATCCGGACTTTAGTGTTAAAATTTAATATTGGTCCTCCGGCATTAATTTTCTAAATTTTATTTATAGATATAAGAAAATAAAGTGAAAATTATTCTTGCATATAAATTTTATAACCAGTAGTTTAGACTTCACAACACACTTTTAATCTAAATTATATTATCAAAACATCTACCAAACCAAGTATGAAACAGAATTTACATTTCAAAAAAATCATGCGCTCTGTGCTGTTTGGAACAGCCATGGCCGCCACCGCATGTACCTTTACCGCTTGCGATAATGAAAGCATAGATCCGGCCGCTACACAGGCAGTTTCACAAGATGAAACCGAAAATGGTGCACTCATTCCTGGTCAATACATAGTTGTATTTAGCCAAGGTGGCAACCTTCGTTTGGATGCCAATGCAACTTATGCCCAGCGCGTGGAAGCGGTGCGCCAGGTGGGCAGCAACATCTTATCTGAAAATGGCATTCAGGGAGCAACAATTGAGCAGGCATATGGCAAAGCTATCACAGGTATGGCAGCCAGAATTAGCGCGGCAGAGGCCGCAAAACTAGCCCAGGATCCGCGTGTGGCTTATGTGGAGCAGGACAGAGTAGTGGCGTTAGGCAAACCAAGCGGCGGAGGGACCACAGCAGCAGCCCAAACTACACCCTGGGGAATTGCGCGTGTTGGTAAGGCCAGCGGCGTAGGCAAGACGGCCTGGATTATTGACACAGGTATAGATCTGGATCATCCGGACCTGACTGTAAATACGAGCCGCAGCAGAACTTTCATCACATCTGGACGCGATTCACGTAGCGCAGATGATGGTAATGGGCATGGCTCGCATGTAGCGGGTACCATCGCGGCCAAAAATAATACTGTTGGTGTAGTGGGAGTGGCTTATGGAGCCACTGTGGTAGCTGTTAAAGTCCTGGACTCTAGTGGCAGCGGCGCATATTCAGGTGTAATTGCTGGTGTGGATTATGTAGCAAGCAGTGCGACAAGCGGCGATGTAGCCAACATGAGCCTGGGCGGCCCTATTTCAAAGGCACTGGATGATGCTATTATTAATGCGGCTAATAAAGGTGTCAAATTTGCCCTGGCTGCCGGCAACGAAAGTACGAATGCCAGTAATTCTTCGCCGGCGCACATAAATCACGCCAATGTATACACCGTATCGGCCATGGATAATACCGATACTTTTGCCTATTTCTCCAACTATGGCAACCCGCCTGTAGATTATTGCGCACCCGGTGTCAATATCCTGTCTACCTGGAAAGGAGGTGGCTATAATACCATTAGTGGCACTTCTATGGCATCACCACATATGGCAGGCTTACTGTTGTTGGGTGCAGTTACGACCAGCGGCTCCGTAAAAAACGACCCGGATGGTAATCCTGATCCGATTGCCCATCATTAATAAAAAAGTAGTGTTTGAGTTTAAAGTAGGTAAAAAGAGGCAGCTTAAAGCTGCCTCTTTTTATTTGTGCAAGCCTGTGTTAGAGTTGCTTCCGCATTACATAATCATTCATCCAGTACGGTCCGATGGGAATGTCTTCCTGCTGGTGCTTGTGATAGCCGCAGCGCTCGTAAAAGTCTTTGGCTTTGTTGTAGCGGTTCACGTTCAGATCAAGTATAGCGGCACCCCGTTTTTTTGCTTCCTCCTCTACATAAAGTATAAGCTTTTTGCCCAAGCCCTTGCCTTGGCAGTCCTGCAGCAGGTATAGCTTGTTCAGTTTGTATACTTTTGCAGTTGCGTCTTTTTCGGAAAAAGAAGCAAAGCCCATTGGTTGATCCTTGGCGTACAGCAGCAAAAAAGTTTGTCCCTCCTGCATCTGCTGCTGCAGGGCGGTTTCGGTATAAATCACATCAAACATATAGGCAACCTGCTCTTCTGAAAGAATGCTGCCATAAGTAGGAGCCCATATAAGAGAGGCCAGGTGATGAAGGAGAGGAATATCAGCATGCGATGCTTTGCGTATGCAATAATCAGTAGCCATAAAGGAGATTTTTCAGCAGATAAACCGAAAGATAAGCGTTGCTGGCAAAAATAAACAGGAAGCGCTTAACTTTATACATCCATAAAGCTGGTAAGATGCTGTACTGGCCGCGCAAATATTAATCCTAAGTATAAATGAAAGCAGTTACTTTAAAAGAAACAGGAAAACCACCGGAGATTATTGAAAAAGAAAAGCTGGTACCTGGCGAAGGCGAGGTGCTGGTGCAGATAAAAGCTGCCGCCCTTAACCACCGCGATGTCTGGATTCAGCAGGGGCAATATGCCAACATTAAACTGCCCGCCGTGCCCGGCTCAGACGGCACCGGTATAGTAGCCGTGGCCGGAACCGGCGTAGATGAAAACTGGCTCGGCAAAGAAGTAATCATCGATCCTTCTACCGCCTGGGGCGAAAACCCCAGAGCCCAGGGCAGGGATTTTAAAATTCTGGGGATGCCGCAGGAAGGTACGCTGGCTGAATTTGTGAAAGTGCCTGCCGCCAACCTGCACCTTAAACCTGCGCACCTGAGCTTTGAGGATGCTGCTGCACTTCCTTTGGGCGGTGTTACGGCATATCGGGTTTTGTTTACCAGGTGCGGCTTGCAGCAGGGGGAAAAGGTGCTGGTAACGGGCGCGGGCGGGGGAGTGGCGCTTTTAGCCTTGCAGTTTGCGCTGGCCGCCGGAGCCGAAGTATGGGTAACCTCCGGCGCAGAGGAGAAAATTGAAAAAGCAAAACAACTGGGTGTGAAAGGCGGCATTAACTATAAAACCGAAGACTGGGGCCGAAAGCTGAAGGAGCAGGCCGGTTGCTTTGATGTGATGATAGACTCTGCAGGCGGAGAGGGCTTTGCGCAACTGGTAAGGATTTCAAACCCCGGCGCCCGCATTGGTATTTATGGCCGTACGGCCGGCATGATAAAGGAGCTAAACTCAGCCGAGCTATTCTGGAAGCAGATTTCTATTCTTGGCAGCACCATGGGCACCGCCGATGACTTTGCACAAATGGTAGCTTTTGTAAGCGATAAAAAAATAAAGCCGGTCATCGACAAAGTGTACCCGCTAGAGGAAGCAGCGCAGGCCTTTCAGCGTATGGAAGAAGGCAAACAGTTCGGAAAAATTGTGCTGCGGGTGGAGTAAGCCGGTTTATACTTGAGAACAAAAAGAAGTCTGCTGCTATACTTTAGCAGCAGACTTCTTTTTGCTTTTGGTAATGCCGCTGTTATACTTTAAAGCATTTTCTCATCTACTTTATACTTCAGCATCTGAAGACTTGCCTGTATACCTGCTCCAGGTTTTCAGCTTGAAGCAGGTATATTTTAAACAACTACTAAAACCTACTGATTCTGCCCGTCCAGCAGGTTGAGCAGGAAAGCGTATTCCAGGGCTGTTTCTTTGTAGCGCTCAAAGCGGCCGGAGGCGCCGCCGTGGCCAGCTGCCATGTTGGTGTGCAGCAGCAGCATGTTGTTGTCGGTTTTCATGTCGCGGAGTTTGGCTACCCATTTGGCCGGCTCCCAGTATTGCACCTGCGAGTCGTGGAGGCCGGTGGTTACAAGCATATTTGGATAAGCTTTGGCTTCTACATTATCGTAGGGCGAGTACGAGAGCATGTAATCGTAATAGTTTTGCTGCGCCGGATTGCCCCACTCGTCAAACTCGCCTGTAGTCAGCGGGATGCTGGTGTCTAGCATGGTCGTTACCACATCCACAAAAGGCACTGCCGCAATCACGCCTTTGTACAAATCCGGACGCATGTTTACCACCGCGCCCATCAACAAACCACCGGCGCTGCCGCCCATAGCAAATAGCTTGTCGGGGTTAGTATACTGCTGCGCGATCAGGTATTCTGAGGCATCTATAAAATCAGTAAAAGTGTTCTTCTTGTTCAGCAGTTTGCCGTTTTCATACCATTGCCGCCCCATGTCCTGGCCGCCCCGGATGTGGGCGATGGCGTACACAAAACCCCGGTCGAGGAGGCTGAGGCGCACAGAGCTAAAGCCGGGGTTTATGCTGATGCCATAAGAGCCGTAGGCATAAAGGAGTGTCGGGTTATTGCCGTTCAGTTCCAGCCCTTTGCGGTATACCAGCGACACCGGAATTTTAGTGCCGTCGCTGGCAGTAGCATAAATGCGTTTGGTTTCGCAATTGTCCGGATTAAAATCGCCTACAACTTCCTGGCGCTTCAGCAATTCCTGTTGTTTGGTTTGCATGTTATAGTCGTAAGTAGAGTTCGGCGTCGTAAGTGAGCTATACTCGTAGCGGAGCGTTTTGCTGTCAAAGTCCGGGTTGGTGCTGATGGAGGCGGTATAGGCTTCCTCGCCGAAGCCGATGTAATAATCAGTTTGCGGGTCGTTCCACTTTTTGATGCGTATCTGCGAGAGTCCGTTTTTGCGTTCCTGCAGCGCCAGGTAGTCCTAGAAAATCTCGATGCCTTCCAGCAATACATCCTCACGCGCCGGAATTACATCTTTCCAGTTGGCTTTGCCGGGCTTGCTTACCGGCGTCTGCATCAGCTTAAAGTTAGTCGCGCCATCTTTGTTGGTTACAATATAAAATTTATCGTCGAATTGGTCAACGCTGTACTCCAGCCCACGCTCACGCGGTTGTATCACTTTAAAAGTGCCATTAGGATTGTTGGCATCCAGGAAGCGATACTCGTTGGCCATGGTGCTGTTGCTGCCGATGATGAGGTACTTATCGGACTTGGTTTTATACACAAAAGTGCTGAACGTCTCATCCGCCTCGTGGTATACTTGTTTGTCGTCGGCAGCCGGTGAGCCCAGCGTGTGCTTAAATATTTTGTAAGAGCGTAGCGCCGGATCTTTCATGGTATAAAATACCGTTTTGTTGTCGTTGGCCCAAACGGCAGTGCCGGTTGTGTTCGGAATGGCATCAGACAGCAACCGGCCGGTGCTCAAGTCTTTAAAGCGGATGGTATACTTGCGGCGGCTCACTGTGTCTTCGCCAAAAGCTAACAGACGGTTATCGGGGCTCACATTCATACCTGCCGCTGCATAGTATTTCAGCCCTTCGGCACGCTCGTTGGCATTCACCATGATTTGCTCGGAGGCCTCTAAAGAGCCTTTTTTGCGGGCATAGATTGGGTATTCTTTGCCTGCCTCATAGCGGGTATAGTACCAGTAGCCATCTTCTTTAAACGGCACCGACTCATCCTGCTGTTTGATGCGGCCAATTATTTCCTGGTAAAGCTGCTGCTGCAGTTCTTCTGTGTTCTCCAGCATCTGCGCAGTATACTTGTTCTCAGCCTCCAGATAACTGATTACCTCCGGGTTTTCGCGTTCATTAAGCCAGTAATAATTATCTGTGCGGGTGTTGCCAAGCGTGGTAAGTTCTTTGGGCTTTTTTGCAGCTACAGGCGGCTGCGGTTGCTGCGGCGTACCTTTCTGCGCCGCTTCTGCTGTTATGATTTGCTCGGTTGTGGCTGTAGCGGCAGTACTTCCGGTATTGCCGGACGAGCAGCCTGAGCTCAGTAAAATGCCCGTTGTAAGCAGCAGAGCTATAAATATTAATTTTATATGTGGTTTCTTCATCATTTTCGATTTTAATTCTATATAAGCCAATCTCTATCGGCAAGCTAGTTCATAAAAGTTCATAAAGAACTAAATCATGTTAAATCTAAAGCAATTAAAATATTATTTATTATATTTATACTTTAAATTATTATACATATTTATATAACATACAACTATAAAATGGTTACACAAAACGAGTTCGATAATGCGGTAGAACGTTCAGAAGCTTTAACCGTTCGTCCGGCAAGCGATATGCTGCTGCAATTGTATGCGCTTTACAAACAGGCAACTGCCGGAGATGTACAAACTGCCCGCCCCGGCGGTTTTGATTTTAAAAACATAGCTAAATGGGATGCATGGAAAAAGCAGGAGGGCAAAAGCCGGGAAGTGGCGCAGGAGGAGTATGTGCAGTTGATTAATCAACTGGCGGGTTAAAGGCAACAGCGCTGGTGGCTGGATTAACAAAAATTGCAAACCTTACAGTGTCTGAAGCTTGATTTTGGGGATTAAATAATTATCACAATGTAAGGAAGTATAAATTAAAAGAATGGCACTGCTAATTTGCTGTTCATATAAAATATAGCTATCCTGAAGATCATTTGATTCCCAAAATCCTGTTCAGGTTTATTTGTTTTTCCATTGATGCCCGCAGTTATAACATTTATACCTGCGGTTCAGCAAAGGCAGCAGGAAATCCGGAAAAAGGGAGCGCAGCGAAAAAGCAGCCTTGTTATACTTTTCTTCCGCAATTTTGTCAGAATCGCAACGAGGGCAGGTCTGTGCCTGCGCGGGCTCCTGCATGGGTGGGGCAAGCTCAATTTCATCAAGTATAAAATCAGCGTGGCCGCCTTGTATGCTGGCAAGTATGGCTTTGGCCTCGTCAGCGTCATTTTCGGGCACCTTCAGCTTAATACCGCCCACGGCCACGGCATAAAAGGGCTGCGCCCCCACAATGTGCTCATCCCCCAGAAAACAAAGAATGCCTTCAGCCTCCAGGCGGCCCTTCAGAATATGAGCCTCTGTCAACTCGTTGCAGGTGGCAATGGTTATCAGGCGTTCTGCCATGGGTAAGGGTGTAAAAAGGCTTTATTTTTTGGGAGGAAGGTCAAAGGCAACGGCCTCGTGCTCGAAGTGCCCTTTATGCGAACCATCGCAGAAAGGCTTGTTTTTGGACTGGCCACAACGGCAGATAGAAACCAGGGTGCGGCCACTCAGACCATAAGGATTTCCATCCTTGTCCACAATTTCAAAGTCGCCTTCTATGCGCAGCGATCCGTTGTTATTAACTGTTATTTTTGTTGATGCCATTTTATGCAGGTATGGGTGCAAACAAATATAAGCATTTCGGGCGATAAGTAAATGTGCTGATTAATTTATGTGCCCATGTGCTAGCCGTCAGCTTTTGGTAGAGTAAGCATAACAGGCATAATTTCGTTTGGGTTGTAGCTGTAATAGATTAGTTGCTGTACAGGTAAGCGAATGTTTCGTTTTTGCCGTTTGGTGTTGTTACCGTCTGGCTTACCGGGAAGCCCTGCTCATCATAATCATAAGTATACTTATAGTTGTATGTTTTCTTGCTGCCCTGTACTTCTGTGGTGGAAGCAATCAGGTTGTTGGGGCTGCTGGCTTTGCCAGGCTCCGCAAAGGCGTAAAAAGGATTTTTATTTGTGTCGTAAGAGTAAGTGGTGGTAGAAAAAAGCACCGCTTCATCTTTGCTATTTAGCACGAATTGCTTCTCCTGCCCGCAATTACCGTTTGGCAGTACTTCATACTGCGTAAACGATTTTGCTACGGCGGCCGTGCCCTCCTTGCCTTCAAAAAATGACTGCTTTATAAGTTTTTTGTCTGCATTATACTGATATGTAGCGTAGGCAGTGTATTCTGCAGAGTTGCCGTTAAAATAACTGGTAAACTTTTTATTCAGCAGGCCATTGCTGTCATATGTAAACGCCTGCTCTGCCAGCAGTGCATTGCCTTCGGCGGCGTAAGTAGATGCTTTCAGCACTTTGCCTTTCGGATCGCGCTCATACTTCTCAAAGCTCTCTAATTCTCCGGTTTCCTTGTTGTAGTGGTTTACCTGGCTCAAATGCTTACCGGCAAAGTTATAAGATGTAACCTCTGCGGAGTCCAGCATCACATGCGAAATCTGGCCTTGCGCCTGCAGTAGTGCATTTGGACTTACTGTTTCCTGCTCATTTTGTTCGCAGGCTGATAGAGCTGCCACGCTAAAAAGCAACATGGCTGGTAAAATTCTGTTCTTCAATTTCATTCGGCTAAAGTTGAAATTATTAATATTGACGTCCCGGCAACTGCTGCCGGTTTGTTTGGATGGAAAACGGACGCCGGGTTAAAATAATTGTACCTGCTGCAGTAAAATTGAATGGGAAAAGGTAAGAAAAATGTAATGTGTGTAGTTATCTGCCTGATATCTATTGTGTTATAAATTTATAAAAGGTTGTGTTTTTTCTGAGAAATTTTAAATAAAATAAATATAAATGCTTCACCAAAACATACTATAAATCACAATTAATGATTACAATTTAAAATTATGAAATAGGAAGCAGCACATCATTCAGCAGCTTTGAGAATAAAAAACGGGAGGGACGTGTATAACATTTAAATGCTGTTATTCACGTTCCCTCCCATTTTGAAATCATGTAAATTTTGCACTAATTAAGGCTTGCGCCCTGCGCAATACTCAGCAGTTCGTCGCCGGTTTCGATGTTGTGGCGAAGCTGCTCGTGAAAATTAACAGCAACACGAAGCGCACGCAGACCCTGTACACCCTGCATTTCCTCCAACTCCAGATACTCTATCTCGTCGCTCACATAGCCCTCAGATTGCAGAAACTCAATGTAGCGCAGGTATTCCTGTGCTTCTTTTTGCAGCGTATACACAATGGCTATTTTGCCCGGTTGTGTCAGCCGCTCTTCAGAGTCGCGCAAGGTGGCCTTGTCAAGTCTTTTCTTCACAATTTCGTAGTGAATATTATTGGCACCGTCTATATCAAATTTTTTCTCATCCATCCGGAAGCGGATAGAAACAGGATCACTGTGCACCAGTACAAGCTGCGTTATTTCTAGCGGCAGCTTCAGGTTGGCGCGCAGTTTGTGAATGCGGCGGGCAATCTCGCAGGTAAGCATGAGCTGCCACAAACGCATGTTTTTTAAGTATAAAGGCTGAAAGTCGCCGTTGTTGAGCAGCGATGCGCCAATGTAGATGTTATACTCCAGCCCGTCAGTTTTATACTTCTCGAAGTAATGCGGGAAAATTTTCTGAGCTTTTTCCTCCTCCCTTTCCAGAAACGTAGAGATAGTTTCGTTTATGATAAAAAGGCTTTCCTCGTAGGCACGGCGCTTGTTGTACACCACGTGGTAAGGGTTGTTGATAGCAGCCCTGTAAATCTGTATATCATGCAGGGTATCGGGGCTACGGCGGATAAAATGGTCGAAAAGTGACTCGATTTCACTACGCAGAAAATCCAGGATAATACCTTCGTCGCCGGAAGCCAGTTCGTTGATGATGCCCAGAGAATGTTTATCTATTTTAAATATCAGTTCATCCAGAATAGGAAGCGGCAGGTTGTCTTTAGCGGTGAGTATCACTTCTTTTGCCAGCACCAACTGCTCCAGCAAATCGCCCTGAATGGCTTTGTTGCGCTCTGTAGCGGAGCCACGTATGTCGGAGGCACCATACAGCGGGTAAATATCCTGGAACACGATAGGCTCGATTTCAGGACTCGCGTTTCGCTCCATTTTCTCGAGCAGGTTGGTGGCCGCCTGCGTAAAGCGCCATTCCACAATCGGGTGTATGGCAGTATACTTTTCTTTGATGATGCTTTGAATGCTGCTGCGCAATTCTTCCAGTCCGCGGTTCATAGACAGGGCAAACAGCGGCAAAATATCCTTCAGCTTAATAGTCGACAGTGCGTTGAGTTCGCCCGGAATAGGCGAGGCAAGTTCTATCAAACCAATGATGTTGCCCTCATACAGCAACGGCGCAATAATCAGGTTACGAATGCCCAACTCCAGCAATTGCCGCTCAATTTGGGTTGGGTTCGGGAATACATTCAGATCCTCTACCACAATGGTATGTCCTTTTCTGATAACCGGCTCATAAATAGAGTCCGCGAGGTCAGCCAGTTTCAGGTCACATTCCTGGGTAAGTATAAGGCCGTTCCAGATCTTGCGCGCGTAGGAGATGTCGAACTCGTGCAGGGCGGGGCGGGAGGCCAGGCCCAGCCGGATGCCTGGCAGGCTGAAAAGCACCCGTAGCTTTTGCTGCAGGAGCAGAAATCCCTCCTCTGTACCTACTGCGTCGCGGTCCAGCAAATCCAGGCGCAGCGACGAAATGGTTTCCTCGTTGGTTACATCGGTAAAATCATAGATGGCGAAGCCGGTGAACTCAAAATTATCAGGCGGCAATTTTTCCATCCAAAGGTCGAGGTCGTTGTAGCGGTTTATCAGGTAGTTAATTTCCTGAGCTGTCAGCGGTTTTAACTCCCCTTTAACCTTTATCTCCATAAATTTAAGGTCGATGCTGAGCTTGTAATGGCGGTCCAGCGTCGTAAATTTATCTGTGATGGTAAATATAAACGGCTCATCTACGCTAAAATTCGCTTTGTAAAACTTCTCCAGGATCAAAGTATAAGCCGAGAGCGTAAGCCGGAAAAGCAGCGTTTTAAGATTAAGGGTAAGCTTTTCGGTATAGTTGCCGCCGCCCAGCAGTTGCAGTTCATCCAGCCGGGGCGTGGCGTAAAAGCTTTCGAAGTGAAAAGGCAGCACAGCCGCTTTAAGATCGTTCTCCCAGAGAGCGCTCGGGAAAATATCTTCCATTAATATATCCACGGTATCAATGTGCTTTTCTATCACACTCTGATCCAATATCGGCTCCAGCAGTTCCTGTTTCTGGCGCAGCAAGCTAGCCAGTTCCCGTACACGCGCTACATTACAGCTGGGGTCGTTGGTAGCTTTATTTTCCCAGTAAGAGATGAGCGTAGACAGGCTAAGTGTGGTTTTGAAGGGGAATTCAGTTACACTCAGCATGATATCATCCTGGCTGGTAATAGAAACGACAGATTCGTGAAAGCTGCTATGGTGATGACGTGGCATAAATTGCGAATTAAAATTGTAGTAGTCTGAGGGGCATATCAGCAATTACCTCAAATACTTTTACGACATATAAACGAATAAGCAGCATAAAGGGTAATTTAATTATACCCTGTACAGGTTATGTTAATGTAATCTTCAACTGCTGCCGGGCCTGTTGCCGCACAATATTTTTATCGTTATGAATGTTAAGTACAGGCATGGCATTAACTTTGTGATTCGATTACCATTTATTAGATAAACTGCCAGCAATCATCATGCTATACTTTAAGCTGTGATGCTTTAACCTTGTTACGCTTTACTATTACTTAAATATATAGATAGATTAATAAAGTGTATATTGTTTCAAAATTTGAAAACATAGTGTCCTGATTAAGAATGATCTATGTATTTTAATTTTTTATTTTACCTGATAAACTATACCTGTACTACATTAAAAACTTATGAAAAAACTAACAATCTGTCTGCTTACGCTGCTCCTGGCCGGCTTTACTTACAATGTGCAGGCCCAGTCGAAGACGCAGGTGGAAGAAGACCTGAACAACCTGCGTGCCTGGATGCATGAAAAATCAAGTATGGCAGACAGCGCCATTCGTGCCGAGTGGCCTACGGTGAAGAAGGAGTATAAAGTTAAAACCTCTGCGCTGGACCAAAATGCAAGGAACCTGTCGGACTCGTCGCGGGCAGAGTATAAAAGCATAAAGGAGCGCTACCAGCAGTGGGAAGCGCAAAACGAAAACCGCAAAGCCACCAGCCCCGACAATCAGGAATTAGAGCACTGGGAGCGCCAGATGACCGGCACTACGCAGGTTCGCCGCATTAAACCAGCTAACCTGCGCGACAACTTTGTGCAAGCCCTGGAATTTACACGACAGGAGCGTAGCAACTGGAGCTTGCGTGATTGGGATTATGCTGAACTTGTGGTGGGGGAGTTGAACACGCGAAAAACAGACGTGCTTGATAAGCTCAACAACAGTGATAAAATAAAGATAGCCGCTTTGCAGGTAGAATTTGCTACCCTCAGGAAAAGCCGCGAAGCTAAAGATGCCTACGAAAATGTGCGCGAGCAGCACTAATGCTGCACATATAGCAAACATATATCTGATATCAAGTCTCATATAACCCATAGGCAGAGATACATACAAAAGCAGCAGTCCCGGCAAGTATAATACTGCCGGGGCTGCTGCTTTTGCGGTTTTTTAAAGCTGCTCTAAATAGCATTTTGGCCTTTGGTGCCGCCTGATTGATCTTCATTTTCGTTGCGGCCCTGGTTGGGGCTCTTGTTCTGTTTCTGGTCTTTCAGGTGGCGATTTTCCTTTTTATCGTCCGGATCTTTATCGAAAGGTTTACTTTGCTTACTGGAGTCCTGGTTATGTCCTTTTGTCATGGCTTTCAGATAGTTAGTTATACTTGTATGTACGGTGCATATAACAGGGAGTTAAGGATAGCTGCTCCTGGTATAGTCATCAGCCCGGATTTATGAAGCGCGGCAACACACATCCGGTAAAAAGCTATACTTTTACAGCAGGCTTTTATCAAACTGTATTATGCATATTGCAATTGTAGGCAACATTGGCGCCGGCAAAACTACCCTGGCTGCCAAACTGGCGCAGCATTTTAAGTGGGACCTGTACCTGGAGGCAGTAGAGAACAACCCTTATCTGAAAGATTTTTATGAAGACATGGAGCGCTGGGCTTTCCATCTGCAGGTTTTTTTCCTGAACAGCCGCTTTGGTCAGGTGCAGCAGATACAGGCCAATGAGCGCAGTGTTATCCAAGACCGCACCATATACGAGGATGCCTTTATCTTCGCCAAAAACCTGCACGAGTCGGGCCTGATGAGCACCCGCGATTACGATAATTATTTTGCGCTGTTCCAGTCGATGATCAGTATGGTGAAAGCGCCCGACCTGATGATATACCTGAAAGCGGACCTGCCAAAGCTGATCGGGCAAATCGAAAAACGCAACCGCGATTACGAAAGCAGCATCAGCATTAACTACCTGCGTAACTTGAACGAGCATTATAATACCTGGATAAGCCGGTACGATCAGGGAAAGCTGCTGGTGATAGACGTTAATCAGCTGGACTTTGTGGCCAAGCCTGAGGATTTAGGAACCATAATCGAAAAAATTCAGATAGAGTTGTTTGGGTTGTTTTAGTAGCCTGCTTTATACTTCAGGAAGTAAGGGATTATACCTTAAAGCTGTTCAGTGTTATGCGTTTTAATCTAAACAGGCTCTTGCTGGTGTGCCTGCTCGCCTGATCTTTCGGATTTGTAATCCGAAAGATCGCGTGTTTATACTTTTGAAAGTAACGGATGAGCTGCCACCCGGGCACTGCTTTTCTAAACTTTGCCCTCACTCCAGAATTTATTATCTTCATCCTCAGAACTCAAACTAACAACTATAATGAAACCACGCCACCTATTTTTTGTCTCCGCGCTTGCTGTAGCAGCCTTAGGCTGCAACAGCAAGACATCTAGCGAAGCAGGCGCCGGCAACCCTACAGCGGTGCAGGCCGACGACAGCATTCAGCAGAAACTGGACATGTATACCAGCGTTCGCCTGACAACGGATATGAGAAAATTAAGCGAAAAAGAAAAGCAGATGCTGCCGCTGTTGATACAGGCTTCTGACGTCATGAACAAGCTGTACTGGTACGAAACCTATGAACAGGGCGATTCGCTGCTGACTGCGCTGGATAAAGCAGCAGCCAAAAATTTCGTGAAGCTAAACTATGGTCCTTGGGACCGCCTGAATGACAATGAACCTTTTATAGAAGGTGTAGGAGCAAAGCCGGCCGGTGCCAATTTTTATCCGGAAGGCATGACGAAAGAAGAATTTGAGCAGGCAAACCTTCCGGATAAAGCCAGCCAGTATACTTTTTTGCGCCGCGATGAAAACGGGAAGTTAATAACGGTGCCGTATCATGTGCAGTTTAAAGATGAGGTGCAACGCGTCGCCGCGTTGCTAAAGCAGGCCGCAGGCCTGGCCGAAGACGCAGGGCTGAAAAAGTACCTGAACCTGCGGGCCGAAGCGCTGCTGACAGACAACTATCAGGCCAGCGATCTTGCCTGGATGGATATGAAAAATAATAAACTGGATTTGGTAATCGGGCCCATCGAAACGTATGAAGACAAGCTGTTTGGCTACAAAGCCTCACACGAAGCCTATGTGCTGATAAAGGATATGGACTGGAGCAAACGGCTGGCTAAATTTGCGGCCTTTCTGCCGGAACTGCAGCGCGGGTTGCCGGTAGAAGCCAAATATAAAAAGGAAATGCCCGGCTCCGATGCCGATCTAAATGCCTATGACGTAGTATATTATGCCGGAGAAAGCAACGCTGGCGGCAAAACTATCGCCATCAACCTGCCCAACGACGAAGAAGTGCAACTGACCAGAGGCACCCGCCGCCTGCAGCTTAAGAATGCTATGCGCGCCAAGTTTGATAAGATTATGGAGCCCATTGCCGAAGAACTGATTGCAGAAGAGCAGCAGCAGCACGTAACCTTCGATGCATTCTTTGCCACTACCATGTTTCACGAAGTGGCACATGGCTTGGGTATCAAAAACACCATCAATGACAAAGGCACCGTACGCGAGGCCCTTAAAGAGCATGCATCAGCCCTGGAAGAAGGCAAAGCCGATATACTTGGCCTCTATATGATTACGCAGCTGAAGGAAAAAGGCGAACTGGAAGGCAGCCTGGAAGATTATTATACGACCTTTCTGGCCGGTATTTTCCGTTCGGTGCGTTTTGGTGCTGCCGATGCGCATGGCAAAGCCAACATGGTGCGTTTTAACTTTTTTAAAGAGAACGGTGCGTTTGAGCGCGATGATGCAACCGGTAAGTACCGCGTAAATTATCAGAAAATGCGCGAAGCCATGAACAAGCTGTCTGAAACTATCCTGACCCTACAAGGAAATGGCGACTACGAAGGTGTGCAAAAGTTGGTAGATGAGAAAGGCATTATCAGTGCGCAACTACAAGCTGACCTAGACCGCTTATCAGATAAAAACATACCAGTTGATATCGTATTTGAGCAGGGAGCAGCGGTATTGGGTATAAAGTAGAAGGTATCCTAAGTATAAGAAGTAAGGTTCAACTCAAAAGTTAAAAATAATGGCAATGGCTAGCACAATTATGGTACTAGCCATTGTTTTTTTAGCATATTCGTACTGAATTTTCTGTTATAAAGAAAAATTCGTAAAAGAGAGTAACTAAAATACTTGGATAAGAGTAAATTAAAATTCGCTATCAGTCAATCTCTTAACCAAAAGTCCTGTTATGAAAAGCTTTTATGATTTTAACAGAAACAGCCCGCAGGAGCGGCGCGAACGCAACAGTTTATATCCTAAGTTGGCCCAATTTCACATTGCCCTACGCGAAGAGCTAAGCGATGAGGAATACCAAGCCTTTTATCTTGCCGAAAAAGAAGCACAGGCCCACTATAAACCTATGTATAATCAAACTTCAGGTAGATGGGCTGCGGCTTACTAAATTACATTTCCGGAAAAGTATAGAAGGCAAACTGGTATAACCGGTTTGCTTTTTTTTTGTTTGAAAATTACTTAAACAGCTTCTTGCGGAGTTACTTGTAAAGCTCGACGGAAGTATAATAGTCTGCCTTGCTTATACTTTAGCGGAACAGCACTTTACCCATTGCGCACTTAAAGCTGCTGCAGCACCAGTTCCGCGCCTTCTTCACCAACCAGTGAGCCAATAGCAATACCCATGCCGCTGAGGCGGATGGCGCAGCTGATACGCCTGGAAACCTGCTGTACAATGGTTGTCTTTTTCGGGCCCATGCCCATTATGCCACTCCAGCGCTGCTCTACCTCAAACGGCGTATCCGGAAGTACAACCGTGCGCAGCAGTTCCTCCAGTTTGCTTTGAACCAGCTTCGTCAGCCCAAGTTCCGGCGTTTCTTCCGTCTTAAAATCCAGGTTGCGGCCGCCTCCGAATAATACGCGGTTGCCAATGTTGCGGAAATAATAATAGCCTTTGTCGTAATGAAAAGTGCCTTTAAACGGTAACCCTGGAATAGGTTTGGTGATGAGCACCTGCGCCCGTGCCGGCACGACAGAGAGGCCGGGCAGCAGTTGCCGGGCTAAGCCATTGGTAGCAATGAGGGCTGCGCGGGCCTTTACCTGGATGCCTTGCAAAGTGGTGGCGCTTATACCTGTTTCTTTGTCTAGTAATTGCTGCACTTCCAGCCCATTGAGCACCAGCACACCTGACTGCTGCACTTTTTGCGTCAGCGCAAGAATCATTTTGCCTGTGTCTATCTGGCCTTCGGCGGTACTTTCAAGCAGGTGATGTACTTGCTTAAAGCCGAAGCCGCTGATTTTGTTGTCGACGTTGCGGTACACAGCGGCCTCGCCGGTTATACTTTGCAGGTGCCTGTTCAGGTAAGGCAGGCGATCGATACATGTATCGTACAACTGCTCCTGTTGTTGTCCGAACAGTTCGTATCCTCCCCAGCGGTGATAGTCTATAGTATAATCGCCGAGGTTTTGGCGCAGGCGTTGCAGGCCTTTCCAGCGGCGCTCCACCAAACTGAAAACGGCATCTTCGGAGTGATGCGCTAAATCTTCGAGTAATTCAGACGGGCTGCCGAAACAGGCGAAACCGGCATTTTTTGAACTTCCGCCTGTAGGTAGTAAACCGCGCTCCGCTACCATTATTTTCAGCTGTGGTTGAATTGTTTTCAGGTGCAGCGCTGCGCTTAAGCCCACTATGCCGCTGCCAACAATCAACACATCTATGTTGCTAAAATAAGTGTCGCGTTCCCAGAAACTGAGTTGCATATTTATTCGTCCTCGCGGATGTAAGGATGGCTATAGTTACGTGCGGAAGTTTCGTCAACCAGCTCAAAATGCGTCAGCATGATTTCGCGTTCGCCCTTGTTCAATCCTTTTACAAAAATACCTTCCGGAGATTCGTAAATGGCATAATTATGCTGGCCAAACGGATACAGGTTATTGCTTTTAAGAATAGTGGCCAGGGTTAGATCTACTTGCTCGCCATTAGCCAGGGTAACAGTAAATTTGCTGTTGGGCATAGTGTCTTCTAAAATTTTGCTCAAGATAGCACTTATTTCTTCCGCCCGGTGCATCACCATCAGGTGCTCGCCGCCCTGTATTTTGATGATGTCCGTCCTGTCGTGAAGCGGCAGTACCAGATCTGCCGTGCCATGCATTTGCACCAGCCCCGGCAGCACTTCCTGCTGCCGCCACGCCAGGAGCTGTCCGAGCGACCAGCGCAGATATTTTTCGTTAGTTTCCAGAATAACTTCCTTCAGCAGCTTCTTCTCCGGCTTTGTATGCGCCCCAAACACTGGCGGAGCGAGCGGGTAAAGGCTTTTCATGAGTCGAATCGGCATCCAGCGATGCAGCCGGGTTTTGCCTGCGCTACGATAATACCACGGCAGCGCATAACGCGTAGCCAGGCTGGAGATAAGTATAACTTTGCGGACCTTCATTGTTTTAGCCAGTTCAATTGCCGCCACCCCGCCAAAAGATAAACCGACAAGTATCGGATTAGGTGTGGTTATCTGTGCCCTCAGGCGCTGCACGTATTCCTGCAGCGGTTCATCCTGGTACAAAGGCATTATCCATTCCACATAATGCTGCGATAGATAAGCGGGTAGCGTCAAAAACTGAAACATGCGCCAGTCGGCTCCCAGACCACTGATAAAATATACTTTGCTCATATATGGGGCTATACGCAGGCGAGGCTCCTTTTACACACGTGGCTGCTTGCGTGCCTCCTGCGCGTGCAGCGGATCTTTCTCCCAGATAGAAGACCAGCCGCCACCAAAGCGGCCTTCTACCTTGCCTTTTACAAAACAAAGTATAATAATGAGCAAGCCCACAGCCAGGTCGTTAAAGATTGCCGTAGTATCGGTGTAGCCCAGCACCCATGGGGCCAGCAGCAGCCAGGCGGCCGGCAACAGGTTGTAAAGCCGCACAACACGCGTGGCCTCCCACCACGAAATAACTGCAAAGGCTATAATCAATGGACCAACAACATAATCATTGTCGGCAACAGTTTTATCTGTAGCAAGTATGGCCGGAGAAACCATCAGCCAAATACCAAGTAGCGCATTAATTATTTGTGCCCACATACCTATATCACTTTTCCCTGAACACTTTTATATCCCCAGAAAGCTTTCCACAGCGATACTTCCGAATCTTTCACGCGCCGCATATATTGCAGGCTGGCCAGCATTTCGTCCATTGCCGGGCCAACCATAACTATGGAAATTGCCGCTGAGCAGAGGCAGAGCGTGCACCAGGCATGGTATAGCAACGGCTGCAATATCACCAGCAGGATGCTGATCATACCTAACGGGCCAACCAGCAAGCCAAACAGTATCACAATCCAAGGCATAGTTTTCCAGCGACGCGTACCGCCCACAGCACCCGAAACGGCATCAGACAAATAGCCTAAGGCACCAAGGACGCCATCCGGCACGGGTAGCAGTTTTGAGACACCGGAATTTAATACCTTCTGACTGCCATCACCAAAGAAAGGCTCCCATATAGTAGGGAAAACTTGTAACTGATACAGAGAAAGGTAAGTGGCGATGCCGAATCCCACTATCGCCAGTCCTACAATAGGCAGGCGCTGCCCCCAGGTGGCGGGGTTATAATTCCATCCGGGTGGTTTGCCTTCGTCTTTGCTCATCTTGTCAGGTTTATCGGGAAGTATAGAAAAGCCATTTATAGCAGTTTATTACGGACGCAGGGGCACAGCGTTTAAACTTTGCTGATGTTCATAACAGGCTATGGCAGCAAACACAAAAGTTCTCTACATAAGCCCACCAGCAATTCAGGTATAAATCGTGTTCAAAATAGATTCTGATATAGCCATCAGATGCTTAAGGAGCCTGCTTTCAGGAAACCATATTTGAGCTACCCAACCCCACGATATGAAAGCTAATAATTAGAAACTCACGATACCTTAGCCCATGCCCAATAATATAGTGTGCTATAAATATAAATACAGAGGACAGTATTTGCTTATTAGCAATTCATGATAATAAGTTTACGTTCAGCTGTTTATACATTAGTAAGTTTGATTCCATAATTACCAGGTTGTAGAATCATATCTCGCCAGTGCGGCTTATCGCTTTAAAATCATCAAAATTTTACAGGCAATTCATCAGCAAAAAGAACTCCTTCGGGGATGAAATCTGACTGTTGGTATAATTTTGTTTTTTGATTTGTAACAGTACCTTGCATAACAAGGTAGTATATAATATCTTTGTCTTATCAAAATGATGTTAAACAATAAAAAAATTAAAGCCATGAAAATTTTAGCTATTCTTTCCGTTTATTTATTTGGTTTCGGTTATGTATGCCAAGAATCAACACAAGCAAAGCAATCTGAAAAAGCTTACGTTAGCACGCCCGTTGCCGCTACTGTTGTAGCAGTAGAAGCACCTGTGCTGGATGTTGTGCTGGATACTGTAGAGATTTCGGTGGTTGGCCCGGTTGCTATTGCCAGCGTTGCCAAGTAACATTTTATTGCCCGGGGTTGCTTGCTATTCCAGATACTTATTGCTGAGCCTTGCGCACCAGTGGATAGCAGGCAGCCGGAAAATCAAGGGGCATTATACTATCAATAGTAGGACAGGCTTGTACAGAACAGCCGCTAAGGAGCCGCATGTACTCTTGTTAAACTATGGTGGGGTCCGGGGGCTGGTTTAGTGCCATATGGTTAAAGCATTGCTCTAGCCATACCTCGGCATGTAGGCGGTCGTTAAAGTTCTGCATTTGCAGCGTTGGCGTTATACGTTGTTGCAGGTCGCGGGCCGAGAGACGGCTAAACATGTTCTCAGAATAAATATGCGCTATACAACTTAGCCCTACCTGTAGCACTTGGGGCAGCCACTCAAATTCAAGCCAATCGTTGGCATCGGTCCAATCGCCGGTTACCTCGGCTTTATCGTTGAGCAGGGCGTAGCAAGGTGTTTTTTGTAGTAGTTTCACATACAGCTTTGCCGCTGTTACCACATCGTCTGCTGTAATGTGGCCTGCCCATTTTGCCTCAACGCAATTATTAAGCTTTTGTATGGCTACATAAGTGTCGCCTGCTGCGTTTGTTAAAGTTACGGGCGCGGGCCATTGGTTCACCAGAGGAGCGAACTCACAGTAATAAGATATTATACCGGCGTATGTTTTCATGATAGCCTGAGGCGGGAGGATATGAAAAAATTCTATATACTATATACGCATAGCAGTGTAGAAAAAGCGCTGCAATAAACGTATTTAATTTAAATAAGCTTATATTATTTATAACTTATGGAGTGATAAAATCATTGGGTTTAGTTAAACGGTCAAAAACATGAGGCAAACAATGCGGCTACATTAATTCTAAATGTTTCAGCAGCCGGTTCATGGTGCCGTTTGTACTGGCTCAGTTGCTTTTATTGCGCCCATTACCAGCTAAGCTAGGCAGGTATGTGCTTGTGCTTATCGCTACTTCAGCCTGCCAGCCATAGTGTAGCCAATAGTGTTATAAGATAAGTATAAAAAGTTTTTAATTAAGATTCAATTATGGCCCGGTTTAAAAAATGATGTAAGGGCATAACTTGTTGGTATAGCGGCAGCAGCCGGCCGATAAAGCCAGGTTGTTGCACTTCTTCATCAGTAAAAAAATGAAGCACCTGAAACCCGTTATACTTGAGCAGCTCAATAGCCGGGTGTGACTTGTCGTAGCCTTTAGGTGCTGATTTGCGCTGTTGACCCTGCAAAAAGCCAAACTGTGCCTTAAAGGATTGCGCTGCTAATATTTCCTCTAATTCTCCTGGATTGTAATCAATTTCCTGCCGGATAAGCTCCAGTTGGGCCGGCGCAGGCTGTCGAATGCCGCCTCCTGCCCTGGACCTATTGTCAGGCTCCAGCACAAAAATATAGTTGGCAAAAGCCGAATGCCGCCCTCCGGGGGAGATGCCGGCGCCAAAATGGCCTTTATACGGCGCCTCTCCTTTTTTAGAGAAATCGTTTTTGTTAATCCTGAAAATGCTGTCGGCTGCTGTAGTGGCATGCAGCGCCGGGTCAATGGTTTTAAGTTGCGCCAGCAGTTGCTCCACCAAATCTCTGAAAAAGCTTTTTGCCTGCAGGTACTCGCTTCGGTGCGCGTCCATCCAGACTTTGCTGTTGTTTTGCTGCAGCTCTCGCAAAAAGTTCAGAATAAGGTTTATGTTCATTGGTTATAAGTGGCAATTTATTTCGGTGGTTTTGCCTTTACCAGATAATACCGATAATCAGAATTATCACCAGAAAAACAGAAGTATGAATGTTATAAGTTTGTGCTATAAGGGTTAAACGTTTTCTGCTAAAAAATATTTTTATTATATAAAAAGGCCTCTTGTTGCATCTACAACAAGAGGCCTTTCATTTAAGCAGGATACTACAAGCGTATCAGGCTACCCGCAGGATGGTGTTATCGCGTAACGCTTTACGTATCTGATCTTCAGCCATATAATACGAAAGATAATCGCCTCGGCGGCAGTGAACAGTGCGCGGCTCCAGTAGCTGCACCACTTTAGCACGTTTACCGACTGTAATAACACCTATACCCTGTCGTTTGCAGATGCTGATGAAGTGGGTGGCAAGTGCATTATGTCGGAAGACGAGGCTACTAATCGAAATCCCCAGCCATTGTTCGTTTGCCGGTGTTTTTTTTAACTCTTCCACAAATTGCTCCAAGTTATGCTCAAGGTACTTTTTCTCCAGCAATGAGTGGAAAATAAATCCTGTAATAGCTACAACTACCGGCAACAGGTAAAGCAAAGCCGTTTGATAGCCCATTGTTTTACCAAAAATAAGTGCGGCAGCAAATAAAACAAAAGCCGTTATTAACCGGAATTTACTCAGGCCTTGTTTTTTATAGCGCACTAATAGCCTGGCAATTTTGGATGACAGCTGCGTATTAAGCGCAGCGACAAAAACGGCGTTATCAGCTGTATTTAAAGCGAAAAGACTAGTAGTTTCTGCGCTTTGTTTTGTTTTTTCAGCCTTGCCCATTATAATGTTCTTCGCACTATAGCTGGTGCTATAATAAGCGAGAAGGTAATCGTACGCAAAGTCTTCTATATTGCTTTGTCGCTGTTTAGGCATGAAAAATATCTATTTAATAATACAGAAGATATCCAAATATGTAATTAATTTAATAATTAATTAAGCATGTGATATATTATACTTCTTACATAGTGTGCTCATCAAAGATAATGGAGCAAAGCAAATTTCAATATTATCTTTGCACATTACAAATATAATGTGCCTTATCTATATTAGCAATGATTTTCATGGTTTTTTAAATAAATTCTTGTGGTTAACCATTATCGGGAATAAAACAACGTTTGCAGGAAACTAAGGTACTCTTACTAGTGAGAACATTACTTAAGGGCAGACATTATAGTTGCTAATACGATGAGCAGGTTCCGGAATTCCTTACTACCAAATTTTCACAGAATAAAAAAAGAATTTTTCGGCTTTAAACTAAGGTAATAACATAACCACTTTTAAAGTAAGTGAGTAAATAAGCGAAAATATGTAGCTGAATAATACCCATGAACCCACTTCACTCACCGGAAAAGATTAATTCTTATTTTATTGAACAAATAAAAGATTATGCAATTTTCTCTATGGATACAGAGGGTATTATTACCACCTGGAACCAGGGCATAGAAAGACTGAAAGGTTATAAGGAAAAAGAGATAGTTGGTGAGTTTTATGGTATCCTGTTCCCGGAAGCGTATCAGCAGGCCAACATGCCTGAAAATGAGTTAAATACTGCTTTAAAAGAAGGAGTATATGAAACCGAAAACTGGCGCAGGCGCAAAGACGGCTCTTATTTCTGGGCAGCTATAATACTTACACCTATTTTCTCCGACGGCAAACACATCGGCTTTACGAAGGTAACCGGGGATATAACAAAGCAAAAAGAACTACAGGATAAGCTGGCTAAGCGGCAGCAAAGTGCTATCGAAAACAAGAACAAGGAACTTCAGAAAGTAAACCTGGAGCTGGATAGTTTTATTTACACAGCATCGCATGATCTCATGTCCCCGATCACCAACATTGAAGGACTGATGGTGTTCCTGCGAGATGAATTAACAGCCTCGGATGCGCTAAATGAAGACATAGAAGAAATTCTGCAGCGGGTAATAGATTCGATGGACCGTTTTAAACGGACCATTCAAGACCTTACCGACATCAGCAGAATGCAGAAAGGCTTTAGGGAGAGCCCCTCAGATGAAATCATAAACATACAGGACGTATATGATGAAATAGTTGCAGACATAGCGATACCGGCAGGCCTTAAAACCTGTACAATTCATACTGACCTGCAAGTGCATCAGCTTAAATTCACCCGAAAAAGTTTCAGAAGTATCCTGTTTAACCTGATCAGCAATGCTATAAAATTCCAGTCCCCGAAACGTGAATGTATTATTACAGTATCAACGCGCCTGGAAGAACCTTATGTGTTGTTGAGCATAAAAGACAATGGATTGGGTATGAATGAAATACAGCAGGAACAATTGTTTACTATGTTCAAAAGATTCCACGACCATGTAGAGGGTACTGGTGTCGGTTTATATATGGTAAAGCGTATAGTTGAGAATTCGGGCGGCAAAATAGAAGTGGAAAGCGAAGAAGATAAAGGCACTGAATTTAAATTATACTTTAAGGCCGAAATGTAGGCAATACTTTTATACTACGCTGATTTCGATAACTTACTATATGTAACATCAAGTAAGCAGAGGCGCATGATAAAAAGCGAACCTGGTAAATGCCGTCAGGTAGATACCATATTAGTGATTGATGATGATGACAACTGGTGTTACATCTCAAAAAGATTATTGAGCAAGACCAAAGCGTGTGATAAGATCATAACAGCCCAGAATGGTCTCATCGCGATGGAAAAGTTACAGGCTTTGGCTGATAAAGGTGAAAAAATGCCTGATAATAAGTACAGGGACAGAATTATATTGCACTAAATTTTGTAGTCGGAAAAGTTAATAAACAGGTGCTTGCCTACGGCAGCGAGCGCCATCTTCACAGCATAAAAGAGGCTATCTGTCGAGAGGTAATCC
>Ga0210040_10001843_pt1 | contig 31039 bp, 33 predicted proteins | sample CryGeyCG12114_NA_FD_185462 | JGI IMG/M metagenome (GOLD analysis project Ga0210040, IMG submission 185462) | Groundwater microbial communities from aquifer - Crystal Geyser CG19_WC_8/21/14_NA (SPAdes) (version 2) | ecosystem: Environmental > Aquatic > Deep subsurface > Groundwater | place: USA...
TCCTCCGGATTGAGAATCAGGTCGTAGCGGTGCTTGAATATTTTCTCGCTGTTCTTCTTGATAATCAGCGGAATATCGTTGATGAAAACGTTCATCGCAGGGGAGGTCTTCTGAGAAAGCAATACGTCCTGAGTAGGGGCCAAGACTTGGCACAAAACACAGCATAAATATCGGCAAACGGAAATGTCGGCCGGGCAGGCAAGATACGCGCCTTACCTAGTTCGGTTACTTAAGACGGCCCGGTAAGATGGCAAAACGGTACGTTTTTTCCCCAACTCGGCGCAAGAAAAGTAGGTAAAAGGTAGAACAACACCCTCTTAGCGAGCAGAAAATCTTTATTTAATTCTACTCGTCACTGCACAGCAGATTGCCGCGCTGGTGCGCGTAGTCTCTCGACTAGTAGTGAAAGTGCGCTACTTTTTACCGCGAAATCAGTATACGGATCGTCTTTCTTACCCTCTTTCTCTTTCGCCTCTTGCTTTCTATCGGCCTACTTTCGGATACCCACGGCTACCTCGACGACCGTATTCTGCACCACCTGCGCGACTGCGACGAAATATGGCACGCCGGCGACTTCGGGACGGCAGAAGTTGTTGATACGCTGGCCGCTCTGGCTCCCTTGCGCGGCGTGTACGGCAATATTGATGGGACCGACGTGCGGGCTACCGAGCCCCTGGTTCAATCCTTTACCGTGGAGGGCCTGTCGGTGCTGATGACGCATATTGGCGGCTACCCCGGCCATTACTCACCCGCGGCCCGCGCCTTGCTTCAGGCCCAGCCTACCCCACCGGGCTTGTTCATTAGCGGGCACTCGCATATTCTGAAGGTGATGCCCGACCCGCGCCGCCACTTGCTGCACCTCAACCCCGGAGCAGCTGGGCGGCACGGCTTCCACCATGTCCGCACGATGCTCCTGTTCAAAGTGGCCGACGGAGCCGTGCAGCAGCTGCGAGCCGTGGAGCTAGGACCCCGTAGCGGACAAGGAGCGCCCTGACCCAGTAGGGCATAAAAAATACCTCCCCGGTAGCGGAGAGGTATTTACATTCTGTATCAGCGAAAGGCCAACCGACACCGGTGGCGGCTGACTTACAGCTCGATTTCGGGCTTAGGGTGCTCGCCGCTCTGGCCGTCTTCGTTCACCTTTTTGGTAACGGCTTCGGCCGCATCGAAACCGGTGTCGCCGGTCTGGTTCACCTGCGACTCGGCGTTTGACTCCAGCTCGCTGTCTGCCGTGGCGGGGGCTGGGGTAGTTTCGGGCTTGGGCGCGTGCGTTACTTCCTGCGCTTTAGGCGCAATGTTGGGCCTACCGCTGCTGAAGCCGGCTTTCAGCTCCTCAATGTCCACGTTCTTCAGAACGGGCGTGAGCAGCAGTTGCTTGATGATGCGCTGCTTGTTGTTGGCGCGCGCAATGTTCTTGCGGTGTTTCCGCTTCAGTCGGGTAGTACTCATTATTTGGGTCGGTTATATCAATTTCTGAATGAGGGGCAAAAGTAAGTCTTATTTTTGACTTCGAGAATCTTCTACCCCGAGAAAAACAAGGGAATGCAGCGTGCGGCGCGTATTTACCAGAAAAAAGCGCCGCGGGGGTAACCAAGCGAGACGCCTACGCGACGCGTAGGTGAGTCGTCTCGGCTGTGTCCAGGTTACCCGAATTAAAAGACTCGGGGCCGTCGTCGGTGCCAGTACGGGCTAGCTTCGTTAGGTCCCCACCGGAGCGCATCAGGTCGCGCATGAATTGCAGTTGCTCCCGTAGCTCTTTATTCTCTCGCTTTAGTTGACGCTCCATTGGCGTCTCGGCTACGATTTGCATGCTACCCGCATGCGGTGCCTGGGGCGCGGGGTCGGTTGGTAGCGTGGCTCCGCTGGGCTTTATTTCGCCTTTGCCTGTGCGCAACCATTCCGGGTTTATACGAAATGCTTCTACAATCTTGTTGAACGTACCGAGGCGCGGTTCACTCTGATTATTTTCTAAAGCAGTAACGGCAGTCTGGCTCAACTCTATTCTATTGCCGAACGCCTTCTGGCTCAATTCCGCCTTTTCACGGACTTCCTTTATCCGCTCTCCGATGCTCTGCATATGATTATTAGGTTTGATTATTGTTTCCAATAAACTTAAGTGCTAAGTTTGGCGTATTAATCAACCCGCCTAATTGCTTAACGCATGCAAGGTAGTGAGGTTAATAATATAGTCAAACAAACTTATTTAAAATGGGAGCACTCACGAACAAAGCAGCCTACTTGCTAGACCTGGAAAAAGCGGCCGAATTCCTCTCAGGCAACTATTTGGAAGAGGTTCAGGAGCGTTTGCCGGGCAAAACACTAAACAGGATTAGGAATGCGCGCTCAGGCCAAGTACAGGACCAAGAGGTGTTAGAAATCCTACTTGATATTGCTGACCGAGAGCGCGAGAAGCGTTATCAGAATGCATTGAAAGAAATCAAGTTGACGAAACGTCCTCTGCGCCAATCCGTAGCGGCTCAAACGTTTTAATCAATTCAATCATTAAACTTAATCAATCATTTGAATTGATTAAGTTTAATTATACATTTGAGTCATCAAACACATTACTTGATGCTCACATGAAAATCAACACTACCCCCTCCACTAACCGCATCAACCCCGCCGAAGCCCGCTACCTGCGCCAGCAAGTAGCCGCCACGCACACCCCCTACCAATCCATCAACACCACCATTCACACGGTGGTAGTGGCTGCCCGAGTGGCGCACAACATGGACCTGAGCCAAGAAGCCCGCGCCCTGTGTCTAGAACTCGAAGCCGCTACTGCCCTCACTGCCAGCTAACCATGCACCGCACTACCTACCCACTCGACCCCGCTACCCCGCTTCCCGACCACGAGCTGATGTTTCCCGAGCCCGAGCCGGAACAGCCCAGCAAGCTCTTTCTCTGGCTATTCCTAATGCCGCTAGGAGCCTGGGGCTGGTACGAACTGCTTTTCTAATCCTATAACACTTCAATTCAACAACATGCTACAAGAACAAGAAGACCGCAAAGCTTCTGCTTTCCAAAAACGCAAGGTGCGCAACCTGCTCGGCAACGCGAAGATTACCGAAACCGAGCGCCGCGAATGGGGCCTGCTGCTAACGGTTATGTCGAGCGCCGGTGCTGAGCGCACCATTACGACCTGCCAGCAACTGATTGTGCAACGTGGTGGCCAGCTGGAGACAGCCACAGCCCATGTGTAAGCGCCCCGCCCCCGCCTTTCGCCGCGTGATGAAGCTGACCCAGCTAGTACTCGAACTACAACAGCTCTCCCGCCTCCGCTAAAAAACGAAGGGGCGCCCCGTGCCAGGAGCGCCCCTTTCATACTTCAATTTCAACAGCGCAAAGTTATATGCAATTCCGTAAAGCACAACGCCAGCAAGCCAAATTAAGAATCGGCATCTCCGCACCGAGCGGCTTTGGCAAGACAAAATCAGCCCTGCTGATGGCCTTCGGCCTCTGTGAGGACTGGACTAAAATTGCGGTAATCGACACCGAGAATAACTCGGCCGATCTGTACTCGCACCTCGGCCCCTACAACGTGGTAGGCATTGATGAGCCTTTCGAGCCGGAAACATTCATCCGGGCGATTGAGCTATGCGAAGCCCAGGGCATGGAGGTAATCATTGTGGATTGCATCTCGGCCGAGTGGTCAGGCGCCGGTGGGTGCCTGGAAATCAAAGACGCATTGGGCGGCGCCTATCAGGATTGGAAGTTCGTTACTCCGCGCCACAATGCACTGATGTCAAAAATTCGGCGCTCAACGGCGCACATGATTACCACCACGCGCCGCAAGTCCGACTACGTAGTGCAGCTCAACGAGAAGGGCAAGCATGCCCCGAAAAAGCTCGGCCTGAAAGAAGATCAACGCGACAACTACGAATATGAGTTGGACGTGAACTTTGTAATCGAAGATGAGCTGCACCGCTGCACTGCTTCGAAGGACCGCACCGAGCTATACGACAACCGCGCCCCGTTCGTGATTACCAGCGAAACCGGCCGCGAACTACGCAAGTGGTCGGAAACGGGTGTACCCGTGTTGCAGATTGCGTTGGAGGAAGTGCGCACCTCTACTGCTTTAGTGCCGCTGCTGGCCAAGTATCCGCAGCTGGCAGAAGATACCGAGTTCCGGGCAGCTATGAAGCGCCGGCAGGCAGAGCTAGCCCAGATCAAAGCCACTGAGGCAGCCGAGGAAGCACGCCAGGCCGTGGCGGCTATTGAGGAGTGCGGCGACCTGTATACCCCTATCGAAGAGCAGGCGGTAGCCGAGGTGCCGGCGGTACCCGCCCCTACCCCTTCGGCTGAAGCCGCGCCCGTAGAGCAGGCGGCACCCGCCCCCGTGGTAGAAGGTCCTTCGGCCGCTCAGGATGACAAAGCCGAGGAGCCGGAAGCCGAGAAGCCCGCCCCGAAGAAACGGGAGAAGATGTCGGAGGAGCAAAAAGAGAAGCTGATTACGCTGCTCAACCACCCCGAAGTAAAGCCCAGCGAGAAGAAGGGTATACACCTGAACTTCCCTACGCTCACCTTTAAGCAGGCACAAGCCTACATTGATAAGTGGGAAGTTGAGATTCCGAAGCGAGTAGAGAAAGCCGCTTCGAAGGCGCAAAGCCCAACACCTGAGCAGATAGAGCAGGCAAAGGTTGAGCAAGAGCAGGCAGCACTAGCCCTTCTTACTTATCTGACTGACAATGACTCGGTATTGCCTACGGAGATGTACCGCAAACTCACGAACCTCTGCAATACCAACACCGACAGCGTAGTGCCTACCCGCAAGCTGAAGGATGCACTGATTGAGGCCCAGGCTGCCATTGCTGCCCAACGCCCCAAAGTGCCGGCCGAGTCAGGGCAGCCCGCGCCGGCTTCAACGTCCCAGGCTCAACCCGATGGTGCAGGCCCAAGCAATACCCCTCACCTTTCCGACGCACTGGCTGAGCTGGCCGCTTCGCCCAAAGTGAAGCCGGTATGGGAGAAGTACCCGGAGCTTCAGGAAAACGCCGCCTGGAAAGAGGCCTGCGCCAACCGCCGCAAGGAACTGACAACCGAACGGGAGGAAGCCGCTAACGCCTTGCTGCAATTCGTGCAGGAAAACGAGGAGGCGCTGGGCGTGCATGAGGCCGGCCGGTTGCGCGGGTTGTGCCACGACATGGGAGTGCCCACATCCGAGCTGGTGCTGAACAGAGAGCAGGGTATGGAGTGGCTGTTGGAGGAGCTGGCCTACACTGAGCAACCCGAGCAAGCCGCCTAAGCTGACCACCCCGCCTACCCATGTGGGCGGGGTTTCTCGGCTCCTTTTCAACGCATTGTATTCTAACGATATAACAGCATTTCGCTATGTCTAGCCGCACCACCCCTAGCCAGCGCATAGAAGAGTTACTACGCGAGTTAAAGACCCGCAAGCGCGTCTATCCTTCCTGGGTCGATAAGAACCGTCTGGATCCAAAGCAGGGCATCAATGCTACCACCGCTGCCCACCGCATTCAAGTGCTGGAGGATTTGATTGAGGACTACTACCAGCTCTACCCCGCCCTCCGGCCGGTGGTGCAGGGCAACTTCTTTCCGGCTGAGGAAGGCCGCATTTACCCCAAGCAACACCAGGAACGGCCATGAAAACGCCCATCAACTACTACGGCGGCAAACAGAAGCTAGTCCCAGTACTGCGCTCCTTATTCCCGCCGCATAAAAAATACGTGGAACCCTTCGTCGGTGGTGGCGCTGCTTTCTGGGATAAAGAGCCCAGCACGCACGAAACTATCAACGATATCGACTATCGGGTTATCAACTTCTATGAGGTTGTGCAGACTCGTTTCGATGAACTGAATGAGCGGGTGCAGCTTACGCTCAACTCCGAGCACCAACACCGCGAAGCCGCAAGGATTCTACGCGCGCCGCTTCTCGATCCGGTGGCCTACGCCTGGGCCTTCTGGGTATCGAGCTGCATGAGCTTTGGCAGCAAGCTACTCGGTGGCTGGGCCTTCGGCTGCAATAGTGCCGATATCGGAAGCGAAGCAAAGACGCTGGCTAACCGCAAGCTGGCGTTTCAGAAGCACCTAGCCGAGCGCCTGCGCAATGTGGACATCTTCTGCCGAGATGCTATTGAGGTCATTCAGTTGAGCGACGGGCCCGACACCTTTTTCTATTTCGACTCGCCCTACCCCGAAAGTGATTGCGGGCACTATGCCGGCCGGGAAGAGGTGTACTACCGCTTGCTGGATCTGCTACCCACGCTGCAGGCCAAATGGCTGATGAGTAGCTACCCCTCTGAGCAGCTAACCGAACTACGCTGCACCTACGGGTGGGAGTCACACGACCAAGATATGCACCTGAGCATGTCGCGCAAACACAAGGTGCTGAAGCGAAAGCAAGAGTGCCTCACCATGAACTATCGAGTAGCGGAACAGCCTATTGGACTTTTTGCTGCTGAACACCTCGCCTTGCCATGAATACCGCCCCTAACCACTTCCTGCACTCCGAGGGTGCCGGCGGTGCCCTACCTACGCTTACCACCCGCAAAATGCTTCCTATCCGTCAGAACCTAAACCGGCTTACCAGCATCAACCGCACCCTACGTGCTGTGTTGATTGAGGTAGTGCAGATTGCGGAGACTGGGGCACATGGGGCCTTTACTGCCGACAATGCTCACCTGAGCGACCAAATAGGCGGCACTACACGCACCATTACCCGTGCCCTAGCAGAGTTGCAACGTCTCGGTTTAGTAGTCGCTACAGGCGCTACTAAGCTCCGTCGCATCTCACCTACCGACTTACTACGCCGGTGCTATACTGGTACTGAGGCGGAACAGTTTGCCTTTGTTGAGGAGCTAAACAATTCACTCTCCAACTCAAAAGAATACAAAATGTCTATAGACATTTTACCCACTATAGACACACTGTCTATAGACAAACAGGGTAGTGTCTATAGACAAACAGAGCAGTGTCTAGAGACATCCGTGGTAGTGTCTATAGACAAACAGGGTAGTGTATATAAGGAAAACAACAGAGAACAACAGAACAACAGTAACAACAACGGTGGAGGAGTCGCGCGCATAGCTTCCGCCCTCGCCGCCGCCGAAAAAAAAATACAAGAGTTAGAGGCGGAAAAAACCGCGCTGCAAGCCGAGGTAGAAAAAGTTACTACCCAACGAGATCAGCTCCGCAACTCGCTACTGGCCCAACGCCCGGCTTCGCAAGCTGGGGGGGCGGGGCGCCGGATGGATTTTGCTGATTCGCCCTACGCCACCGAGGCCGGCTTCCGGGAGTTGGCCGGCAAAATCAACTGTGCCCAGGCATGCGCCGCCTACTACCTGCCCGACATGCGAACCAAAGCCGAGGGCATGGAGCAGCGCGACGAGGCCGGCTGGAAAAATTGGGTCATGAGCTGGCTGAAGCGCGAACGTGACAGCGCCACCGGCGTCGTGACGCAACTCCCTACCCCTACTGTTGCCGGCGGCTCGGATGCCCTACGCCGGATGAATCAAGCCAGCTCGGCAGCCGATCTGCTGCTCAGTGGCGCTATCACTTCAACTTCCCTCAACCGATGAGCACGCTCGCACTGTACTCAAATTCGGCGGCGGTGGCTGTGCGCCCCGCCCCGGCTACCTGGCTGGCCCAACAGCCCCAGGCCCAACAGCAAGCCATTGCAGCCTACCAGGCCGCTTCCCCCATGCTTCGGCAACAGGAGGCCAACATCGTTGCCGCTCACCTGCTGGGCCGCATCAACGGCGTGCTCTTCCTGCTGGGCCACAAAAAGCAGTGGGACAATGACGCGGACCAATCCCTGTTTGCCCTGCAAGTGGCGCAGGAGCTACAACGTACCAACCCCACGCTGAAGGTGGAGGAAATCGAATTGGCCTGGAAACGGGGCGCCGCCGGCCTCTACAAAAACCGCCCCGACGAGGTGGTGCTGGTGAACTACCCCAACCTCTGCGAGTGGGTCCGCAAGTATGCTGCGGAGGCCCGCAAAGAGGCGCTGGTAGCCCTGGCCGACCAACGCCGGCAGGAAGAGGAAGCCGCTGAAGCTGCCCGCCGCCCTACCCAGGCCACTATCGACGCGGCGAACGTAGCCACGCTGGTAGACCTGTTGCAGCGCCACCGGCAGGATGAGGAGGTATTCGGCCCGGAAGCGACGGTAGGGCATTACCTGTTCGGCTGGCTCGAAGAGTTGGGCCTACTGGTGCTCAGCAATGCCGAGAAGGCGCGGGCCTACAAAGAGCAACGCGAGGCCATGCTGCATGAGCTGGCCGAGAAGGGTGTTACCCACCCACTACGGCCCAATGGCCAGGCCGAGCGCCGGCAGTACACGGCCTTTGTTGATGCCGTTGCCGCCGGCCTGGCGACGCTGGCCGGCAACACCTACGAGGCAGAGGTGCGCCTACGGTGCCGCAATGCGGCCCTGTGGGAGTGGGCTACTGAGCGGCTGAACAACACGCCGGCAGAAGATACCGCCCTGCTCACGGAGGCGCTGGCGGCGGTTCGCGGCCGTGCCGTGGCACTCACCAGAACGGAGGAAGCCGCATGAGTCTCTGTCAATGCTGCATTGCTCGTGTCATGGATGGAGACGAGCATGATAAGGTCCGGGCGGCCGTCGTGCGGTGGCTGCTCACGGAACGGGGCCACCTCAACTATAGCCAGAAGCCGGACGCCTACCTACTGAAAACCAACGGCGGCACCCCGCAGCAGGCCCGACTTGACGCAGACAACTTTCTGGCGTTGCTGGCCCACGTCGGCAAGGAGCCACCACAAGACCCGCCTTTCTGATGAAGTGCCACTGGGCCACCGACGACGACGGCACCCGGTTCTGGCTGCCGGGGTGTATGGGGGCGGCGGTGCACGGGCCGCACGCCTGCATCTGCCGCCCTGCTAGGCCTCCGAAAGCACCGGACCCCAAAGATCAGCTTATCAAAGAATTAGAAGCCGAGAACGCCCGACTTAATCGGCTCCTCTACAACCTACTCAAACGTTCAAAATGATACTAGGCTTTAAAAATCAATTCGCTCAGGCCGTTGCCAATGGCTCGAAGCCGCACACCATTCGCGCCGGCGCCCGGTGGCGGGAGGGAATGAGCATTCAGTTTTACAAGAATGTTCGGCAGAAGTCGATGGCGAAGATTCGGGAGGATGCTATGGTGCAGGTGGTGCAAAGCATCACGATTGCACGCACGCCGTTTGATCCAAACGGCAGCTATAAGCGCCCGACCATCACTATCGACGATTATCAATTGACGCCGCTGGAATGCCAAGAATTAGCCCAGCGAGATGGTTTCGATAGCTTCTCGGAACTGCTGATATGGTTCGACAAAACGCACGGCCTACCCTTCACTGGCCAGCTAGTAGGCTGGACTAACCTACGCTACTGATGAGCACCCGCATCAAAATTCAGCAACGCCTCGCCGGTGCTGATGAGGCCGAGCTACAGCGCCTACGCCGGCTCTACGCCAACGACCGCGAAGCACTAGCCGCCATTGAAGACAAGTTGAACCCCGAACCCACCAAACGCGCTGCGAGGCGCACAACCCCGAAGTAAGATGCAAATAGGAATCCCAGCATTCGTTTCTGCTATCTGCGACAAGGCAACGGGCTTGCCCTGGCGCGTATCCGCCGGCACGTCGGTTGTCGGTGCCGGTGTGTGGGCACAACCAGACCCCACGAAAAACACCATGGCTATCGGTATGGGCATGACGGCGGATAACGCCACGTTCGTGATGACGGCCCGCACGTGGCTACCGAAAGCAATAGCCCAGGTATCGGAGCTACAGCGTAGGCAGGCGGCGGCGCTGGCTATTCTTGATGAGGCAGCCACGTTCGACGACAGCCGCTCGGATGAGCTGCACCTACGCATACTGGCGGCGGTGGCGGAACTACGGCCGCAGGAAGGAGGCAAGAGCAATGGATGAGCCCCGCCCCTTCCTCTACGCCCCTGGTGTGCACCTGAGCTTCGTAAAGGCGCCGCGGGTGGTACCAGCAGCCGAGCGCCACAAGTGGAGCCGGATACCGGAACGTGGCCAGACGGCGAAGTGCCTGAAATGTGGCTGCGTGAAGTGCTACCGTCTGAACTACGAGACGGTGTTCCGGCAGGCGGGTAGTAGTGAAATCCTCACCGAACGGCCGGCCTGCACTGGCACCCCGAATTGATGAACTGGAAGCCCACCAAACTCGTGCACGTCGGGATAGACCCCGGCGTGCACGTCGGCTTCGCCCTGGCCTACGCCGGCAAGATTATCCAGCTTCAGACGCTCACCTTCTGGGAGGCGGTGGCGGAGTTGGAGGCGCTGGCCGAGGGTGCGCAGCTGCATGTCTACATCGAAGACCCCAACGCCAACCGCCCCACCTTCTGGAAAAAGGGAGCCACGACGGCGGCGGCCATTCAGAAGGTATCCCAGAACGTCGGCGCCAATAAACGCGACGCGCAACTATTGATCGAAAAGGCGCTGTTGCTGGGCGTGAAGCTCACTACCGTACCGCCCCGCTCGTCGAAGCTTGCCAGCCCCGGCTTCCAACAACTGAGCGGCTACACGCTCAAATCTTCCCAACACGCCCGAGACGCGGCTATGCTCATCCTGGGCCGCTAACTCCCCAACTCCCCAACTCCCCACCTACACTCTATGCAACTACTCCTACCCTTATTCCCACCTACCCCCATGTATAGCGGAAATCTTCGCTCTGTCGGCACCGCGCCGGTTCGGGCGTACACTCACTACAAAACGTCGCACGTCGTCTATCTAAGCCAAAATTACCACCTCTACACGCTGAAGGAGTTGGAGACACAGTTGGGTATACCCTGGCAGAAGCTCAAACGCCTGGCCGAGCGCAACGGCATCAAGAAGCGCCGCCCCAACAAACAAAAGGTACATATTCAAGATTCGTGCACGGCCCTTGCCTAGTTTCGTGTATGGCAAAGGAGAAGGACGAACTACATCTAGCCCTTGATAAACTGACCCCTCAGCAACGAAAATTTGTGGAGGGGTTTTGTGCTACGTTCAACGCCACAAAAGCGGCTGAGGGAGCCAAGTACAGCAAGAAAACGGCCCGCACCACCGGCAGCCGCCTGTTGACAATTGTTGACATTCAAAAAGCGGTGGCTCTGACCTTCCAAAAGGCCCAGATGAGCCCGGAGGAAATCGTTGCCCGTTGGGCTAGACTGGCCCGTGCTGGATTGAACGATTTTTATACGCGTGTCGAATACGAGGAGAAGCCCAAGGTAAAGCAGCACCTCTCGGAAGCTATCGAAAAGATTCGGGAGGAGATAGAGTACGAGTACGAGTTCATGGTACGCAGCTGGGACGTGCTACGCACTAATGCCGACGACCAAGCGAAGGAGTTGGAACAGCATGAGCAGTACAAGAGCCGGCGACGGCTCGACATTCTGCGGCATCAAATGGCGCTCGAACGTGACTCCAAGGCCTTCCGCCTCATTGACGGCCCGCCGGTGAAGAAGCACCGCATGGAGCTGGACTTGGCAAAGGCGGAGGAGCTGGGCATGCTCGACTTGGTGAAGGTGCACAAGGAGACGAAGGACGGTATTGCTATCAGCCTACGTGATGCAGATCAAGCCATGGACAACCTAGCCAAGTGGCAGGGAATGATTACCAACAAGGTAGACCTCACCAGCAAGGGCGAGAAGATTCAAGGCTTCCAGCTGGTGGATTTCGACGGTAGCCCCCTCACCGATGATAGCGCAGTTTAGGACCTTCGGACAGCAGCGCGTTGCCCTACGTCGGCTCATGGATAAAACCACCAATGAGATCATGTACGGCGGTGGAGCCCGCGGCGGCAAGTCCTACCTCGGCTGTGGCTGGGTGCTGATGATGGCGCTGGCTATGCCCGGTAGTAAGTGGCTCGTCGGCCGGGAGGAAGCTACCAAGCTACGCGATACCACGCTGCTCAGCTTCTTTCAAGTCAGCACCACACTCAAAGCCAAGAGCGAGTACACCTACAAAGCTGACGGCGGCGCCGGCACGGCCTTCTTTCAGAATGGCAGCATCATCTTCTTCCGGGAGCTGAAGTACATTCCCTCCGACCCGATGTTCGACCGGCTGGGTTCCTACGACCTCACGGGCGCCTTCATTGATGAGGCCCAGCAGATACACCCCCAAGCGATTAACGTGCTGCGGGGCCGCTTCTCTACGCTCTCAGGCGAAGGGTGGAAGACGGTGCCCAAGATGCTGTTCACGTGTAACCCCTCCAAAAACTGGATATACACCGACTTCTATAAGCCCAGCAAGGAAGGCACCCTACCCCAGCACCGGGCCTTTGTGATTTCGCTGGCCACCGACAACCCGTTTATCGACGAGGCCTATATTGAGAACCTACGGCGGTCGGATAAGATCACCGTAGAGCGTCTGCTGTATGGCAATTTTGAGTACGACGACGACCCTTCGGTGCTGATGGGCTATGATGCCATTAGCGACATCTTCACGGCTGAGGGTGTGCCGCCGGGCAAGAAGTACATTACTGTCGACGTAGCCCGCTTCGGCTCCGACAAAAGCCGTATCGGTATCTGGGATGGGTGGCGCCTGGTGCGCCGGGTAGAGCTGGCTAAAAAGAGCACCAGCGAGGTAGCAGCCGAGGTGCGCAAGCTGGCTACCGAGTACCGGGTACCCATGTCGCAGGTAGTCATCGACGACGACGGCGTAGGCGGTGGCGTACGGGACCAGTTGCCCGGCGCAAAGGGCTTCATCAACAACGCCCGGCCCCTACCCAACCCCAACGCCAAGACGCCGGACGAGCGCAAGAAGTCGGAGAACTTCGAACACCTGAAGGCGCAGTGCTACTACGGTATGGCGGGCATCATCAACGCAGGCGGCCTGTGGGTGGTCGATGCTACCCCTACTGAGCAGGAGCTTATCCGGGAGGAGCTGGCCCAGGTCAAGCGCAAGGATATGGACAAGGACGGCCCGCTGAAGATCGTACCCAAAGATGATGTAAAGAAGGCCCTCGGCCGCTCTCCCGACTTCTCCGACATGATGATGATGCGCTACTACTTCGAACTACAACCGGCGGGCGGTGGCTACGCCTGGTAACTCACCATTTCATTTATGAGAGCAGACATCGTTGGTTGTGGCCGGTGCGGTGGCTACCACCCGCAGGTAGAGCTACAGCCCTTCACCCGGCCGATCTTCTACCGTTCTACGCTTGTCGCAACCCACTTCGCGGCCTGCCCTACTACACAGGAGCCGATTCTAGTAACGCCCTTACGCCGCACCCCTAAACCATGAGAACTATCACACTCGCCTCAACCGACGCCACCGACACCCACACCGGGCACCTACCCGAGTCGTGGGCCGAGGTAGGGCTGGCGCACTACGTGGCCCTGGCTAGTGCCCAGACCCTACCCGAGACGTGCCGCGCCCTGGCTGCGCTGTGCGGCCTGCCTGCCGAGGTGCTGACTTCCGACGCTTCGCTAGCCGTACCAATCAGGAAGGCGGCGCCCTGGCTATTCGAGAAGGATAGCCTACCCGAACCCGCAACGGTGCCGAGCTTTACCCACGCCGGCATACCATATGAGCACGTCGGGAACCTGCACAAGATCAACGCGGGCCAGATGGAGGCGTTGTTGGACTTCTTAGAAGACAATGAAGCCGACTCGCTGAAAGCAAGCCCGCACCTGCTGGCAGTGCTCTACAAGCCCGTAGGGGTAGACGAGCAAACGTCGGAGGTGGTAGACGCGGCGGCGGCGGCGTTTGAGACGCTGCCCATGTCGGTAGCCTGGCCCGCTCTCACGTCTTTTACTCGGGCTGGTCAAGGCTCTGCGGCCAGTACCCGAATGTATTTGGCCGTAGCGCCAAAAGCAGAGGCACTACTAACGACCCTCGAACAGAGTTTGGCCAGTACTGGGGCTTCCAAATCGTTCTTCAGGAAGCCGCTGAATTGGGGCATACGACGGTGGATAAAATACGTCAGATCGACGCTACCGATGTCCTAGACACGGTGCAATACCACCGCGAGAAAGCAGCTTTAGAAGCCGGGCGTACATAGCGCCCGGCTTTTTTTGTGACAAAACCCAAGGCCCTGCATTTAGGGCATGGACTTCGAAGCAGTAATCACTTATCTGGTAGGGCTGGGAGAGCGGCACAAAGCCGTTGCCAGTAGCGGCTCGGGCATCCTTGACAGCAGCGTAACCGGCTCAGCACCCTACCCGCGCCTCTTTGTGGAAGAGGATCCACTAGCCGACGAGCTAACCGAGGGCGAAGACGAGTACCGCTTTGCCTTCCACGTGCTCGACATGCCCAAGCGGCAGGGCGGCCCTACCCTAAATCTACTGAGCTGGACCAAGGTCTTAGCCGACCAGCTCATCTACCAGATTCGCTTCGAAGGTGTGCTGCGCATTCAGGGCAAGCCTAGCTACCTCTCGCTGGTGAGCAACGGCAACGATGACCTGGCCACGGGTTGGCGGGTGGAGATTACCCTAACGGCCCTGAAGCAGATCAACCGCCGCACCAACGCCGATTTCTTCACCAAGTATGTGCCGCCGGCACCTGCCGCTTAATGGCTATTCCCAAGCTCACCTTCTCAGATAAGTACGACGGCGTGTACCTCTACGGCCGGGAGTGCAACAGCATCAAAAGTGCCATCAATGCGCTCATTACGCAGGCGCAAACCCTCAACATCGGTATGGATATTTCCCGCCTCGGCTTCCCGGATAAGGCTACCAACGAATTCTTTTACCCCGGCGAATGCAATGACATCCGGGACCGTATCAACCAACTGATAGGCGCCTACGACGAGCTGACCCAGGCCGCCGAAGCGCCGGGTACGGTGACCTACACGGCCTCGTCTACCTACGTCGCGCGGTGCGGCACCGACAAGGAAGGAACGGGTAGCAGCGTCTCCCGGACGGCCAACGGCATCAGCACCATTAGCCAGGCCGATGCCGACGCGAAGGCAGCCGCCAACGCGAAGGCGGCGGCGGTTGCGGCGCTGGTGTGCACGGTAGTTGTGGCACCCCCGCCGCCCCCAACTGTCTACACGGGCAGCTATACGGCCCGCTGTGGCACTGATAAGACAGGCACCGGTGCGGATGTAACGCGCACCGCGGAAGGCGCTACGCAGGCGGAAGCTGATGCGGCCGCTCGGAATGCGGCTATTGCAGCGCTGGTGTGCACCGTGGCCAACGCTATTCCTGTTGCCAACGCAGGCTCCGACACGACCCTACAGCTCCCAACTAATCAGGCTGTATTGCAGGGTAGCGGCACGGATACAGACGGTACGATTGCCTCCTACGCTTGGCGCCAGGTTACCGGCCCTAGCATAGCAACTGGCCTGCCAACTATGTCGGCTAGTGTGGTGGTGGGGAATCTAGTGGAGGGCATCTACCAATTTGGCCTGAAGACGACGGATAACCAGGGCGCGGTTTCGCCGGAAGATATGGTTATCGTGACGGTGCAGGCGGCGCCGTCAGCTACGCTAGTCGCTGGCTTAACATTGCCATCTGGTAACACCACGACGGTCGGCACTGCCCTTGCCTACCAAGCGACGGCCAGCGGCGGCACAGGCCCCTACCAGCTGCTGGTGAAAGCTGAGAATACGGCTACGGGGGTAGTAACGCAGGTGTACAGCGGCTCGGGCGCATCCTACTCGGGTAGCTGGACACCTACGACGGCAGGCGACTATAGCCTGACCAACACGGTGACGGACAACGCCGGTACACAGAAGATTTCCACGTCGCGGCCAGTAACGGTAAACGCCGCGTCTGCTGACCCAGTGGTGTACACGGCCAAGAGTAGCGACTTCCACAACAACGCCTACGACGAGTCGATTAGCGGCACCATGGCCCGCCGTCGTTCAGCGCTGGCCTACGTGACACACCAGTTCAGCAACGGCCTGCCTGCCTATGCGGATATACGTTTTGTAGCGCCAGTTCACGGCACCACGTCGCCCAGTTCGCAGGTTGGCATTGCGGTACTGACAGATGGCAACTATACGGGCATGGCCACGGCGACTTCCAAGGCCGAGCAGACCGTACGGCTAACGTTTAGCGTAACGAGTGGCAGCCACACGTTGACATTCGGCGAAGGACTACAGGAAGAGTTAAGCAACCTGAATTTTGCCGGTTGTCATATTCTGGACATCACCTATCCTGCCAATACTGCCTACACGGTTGTTGCGCCCGACCTTTCAAAACCGCCTTTTTTCTTTGGCTCAGATAGCACGGGTGTAGGGGTTGGTGCTACTGTTGCGCAAACACATGCACTAATTTCCCAGTTGCAGCAGTATTTCTCAACATACCGTTGTATTGCGCTGGGTGCGGGGCGGTGCCGTATTGATACGAGCTTTGACACGTTAGGCAAGCGCACAACCCAATTAGACCGCATGGCTACTTGTGGCGGCAATATGAGTGGGGCGGCGTACGCGCTGATAATGACCTACAACGATGCAGGTAGTGGCGGCACAGTTGCCAATAGCTCTGCGGTTGCTGGTACATGGTTTGATGCCATAAAAGGCCGTTTTCCTAGTATGGTATTGGCGTTTCAAACTGCGCTGCCTTCGACCAATGACGCAGCCTTTAAGTTGCCCGAATGGCGTGCGGCGTTGGCGAAAGTTGCCAATGATAAAGGCGTAAAAGTAATTGACGGGTTTATCCTGTTAGATAACCCGGCGCAAGGACAAGATACCGTTGATGGTATTCACCCAGGTTCGGCGGCCACTGCTGCGAAATACGCGCCTCGCTGGTTTAGCGGCTATAATGCCAAGGCCACGTTGGCGCAGCCCGTATTGTTGCATGCCTGGGAAGGCACCAACACAGGTGCGCGGTGGGAAGATCAAGGAACGGGTGGCAATCATGCGCTGCAAGCGGCCACATCACGCCAGCCGACGTTTGTAGACAACGCTGTATTTGGCCGGAAGGCCGCTTATTTCAGTCAAAGCACCCTACAATTCATGCAGATCAATCCGCTGGCGCAGCAAAGCGGGGAGTATACGATCATCTTCACGTGTCGCTCCACCTCAGCGCAGCGCAGCCAATTTATCTTTGATGTAGAGCTAGGCCGGATTGCCTCGTACGCCAAAGGCTTGGACGCAGACCAGTCAGGCTACTACTCGGCGGCGACGGGCGGGACGCTGAGCGGCGTGCGGGGTGTGCGGTTCAATGCCGACTCGGATACGTTTGTAGCGATTGCGCTGGGCTCCACCGATAGCGAAATGACGATTAACGACAATGTCATTAGCGGGATAGCGGCGGGCGTAACCCGGTTTCAATCGGCCATGCGTATCGGCGCGGCCATCGATAACATTGAAGGCGGCTCGCTACTGGGTCGTTTCTATGGCTATATCGGCGCGATTGAGGTATGGCCGGGCAAGCTAACAGCCGAACAAGTGCAGGTTCGGCGGGCGGTTATAGCGCCTGGTGGTTCCACCGGCTCAACGCAAAATGTACTGATAGAGCAAAGCGAGGCCACCACACCGAACGGCGTTACGCGCACGGAAACGAACGCAACACTGTATAGCGGCGGCACGGGTATCGTGTTGTCACAGTTAAATCAAACGGTTGTATTTCCAACGCGCACCATGACGGGTTTCCAACTGGTCTCCCCCAAGGCCAACGGGGTAGGGCATGTATTGGTAACGATGCGAGACAGCTCCGGAAACGTGGTACATCAAGTTAGCGTGGATATTTCGCAAGCGGCCAGTACACCTACTAATTCGGCCGTGGTATATACTTCGCCAACGTTTGCCAGTGCCGCCTATACGATTACCTGTCAGATAGACCCGGCCTATCCTTCGGCTATTTTCGTCGATGCGATCATTGCCAACGGGGTACCCGTGTAATCCAGCATAACCTTTAACAAAAAAAGGCCCTCTACTTAAGTGGAGGGCCTTTTTTGTTAAAGGTTATGCTTAACGAGAGAGGTGGCTAAAGACTTTATGGAGCTGTTGCCCCAGCGGCCGACTAAGTTTTTTTTCTACGCCGACATGCAGTAAGAACGCAGCCACTAACATCAGTGACAGTAGACAAACTAACAGCACGTAGGGATTTACTTGGCTGAAGCGTTGCAAAACAACGAAGCCTATATTGGAGTGCAGCAGATAAAGCGGGTAGGTTAGAGCGCCTAACCAGCTAAGCCAGCGGTAACGCTGCAAATCTAGTGTGCGCGTGATGATGAGCCAGAACACCACGAAAATAGCAACCAGTACCAGCGCAATGATTACCATTGAAAACGGCTGGTGAAAGATCGAAGCGTACGTAGCAGCTTCGGCCCTGGCGCTCCGCAGGCATAGCAGAAAAGACAGCGCCAATAGCGCGTACACTTTCCATCGGTCCAACAGCTTATTCTGAAGCAGGTAGAAGAGCATGCCAGCGATGAAAAAGGCGCTGTAGTCTGGCATGAGCAAGTAAAAGAAGGGGCTGTGCACTGCGGGAGTAGGGCCAGTAACAGCGGTATATACCAGCCATAATGTTAGAACTATATCCAAGTTGCTGAATAGGCCATAGGCCAGCATCAGACTGATGAGAAAGTAGAAGGTTAGCTCTTTGGTGAGTGTCCAATAGGGGCCATCCAAATTAGACGAGCCCACAAACTCTTGGAACATCGTCATGTTAACAGCCCACTCCTTTACCGATACGTGCATTATATCCGACCAAGCAAGATTACCAGGCTTCGGGCCAAAAAAATACACGACTAAAAAACACAGCGTACAGGCAACCCAATAGGCAGGATACAACCGAGTGACGCGAGAGAGGAAAAACTGTTGTATTGATTTTTTGTAAGCGGACATCAGCACGACATATCCACTTATCACGAAGAACAGCTCAACGCCCAAGTAGCCATATTTTGTCAGCGGCTCAAGCGCCGGATACCGAACGGGGCTGAGGTGCATCATGTTAAAACCGACGTAACAATAGTGGTAAAGTACCACCGAAAACGCAGCGAGAAAACGAAGCATATCTATTTCGTAAAAGCGCAGCGGTAATTTGTGAGGTTCTTGTTCCATTAATAATAAGCGCAGCAAATAATTGCAATAAAAGCGCGAAGCTAACACAATAATATAATAAGCCGCCTGCCATTCGCAGGCGGCTTTTTTGTATATTTGACTTCAATACAGGCAGAGAGTGGCGCATCGGTTACGCTAACGTGTTCTAGGCCGCAGATTGCAGGTTCGACTCCTGCCACCTTTGGTGATAACGATGGTTCGACTCCATCCGCTCTCTACCCGTAAAGCCGCCTGCCACCCGCAGGCGGCTTTTTTTGTGACAAAACCGGGGCGGCTGCATTTAGGACGTGGCAGCACCCAACGCAATCCGAGATGTACTAGAAGCGATAGGCTTGGCAATCCTACGCGAGATGTGGCGCGTGGCCGATGCCAACGGCAAATACCCTCTGCGCAAAAACTCGCAACTAAAGCGCACAGCCAAAGTGGAGGTGAAGCAGGCTCGCGGTAGCTCGGGCCGCTTCGAAGGCTATACCGCTTCCTCTTCGCTCATCCTGTATGCTGAGGAGTACGCCGTGTACTTGGATAGAGGCCGGCCCGCACGCTTCGGCAAGAAGGTGCCCCACGATGCGCTACTGGACTTCATCAAAAACCGCAACCTGCGGGGCCGGGATAAGAAAACCGGCAAGTTCATGGAGGCAAACCGCTTTGCCTGGATACTGCAAAATGCTATCTACAAAAACGGCATTCGGGGCAGGCACTTCATACAGCCCGCCTTCGATCTGGGGGCCGAGCTAGTGGACATCTACTTGAATAATCAGTTGCTCGATGCCATGTGCTTCGAGCTTGACCGCACCCTAACCGCACTCTGATGCCTGCTTTAGATACGCTCATTTTTACCGCCTTCTCGCAGAGTTGCGCCGCTTCGGGCGGCCAGCTTAACTTCACCCTGCGCACTACCGGCGGAACGGGCGAAAACACGTTTCAGGCGTGGGAACTGCGAAAAGCAGACGGCGAGACGGTAAAGGAAGGTAGCCGCGCCGGCACGCAGAACGCCTTCACCGTAACAGGCATCCCAGATGGCAGCTACACGCTGTACGCCACCTGTGAGAGCGGTTTCGAGGCCCAGCGGCAAGTAACCATCAGTTGCACACCCGCGCCACCACCACCGTCCACCGACCCAGGCCAGCCCACCACGCCCGAGGCGGTGTATGTAGACGGTTGCACCGACCCGGAAGCCGACAACTACGACCCGAGCGCCACGCGCAACAACGGCTCGTGTGTGTACTCGCCCCGCCTGAGCATGGAGGTCTTGCCCGAGCTGGTAGCCAACGGCGCCCCCGTGCTGGTAACGCTGCTCAGCGCCCCGCTCGGCCGGGTGATGCCAGCACCGGCCCGCGTCCTGCTGTATGTGCAGAGCAGCATTGCCGAGGGCACCACAGTTACCGTGAACGGCAGCACCTTCGCCGCCGGCAGCCTCACAGGGGCCGACCGCTTCACCGATGCCGCTACCCTGTGCGAGGTAATGCAGCTTGACCCGGTGCTGGCCGCTGGCTACACGATTACCCAACCTTCGGGCAACACGGTGCAGCTCGTGGCCCTGGTGGAAGGCCGCGCCGGCAATCTGGTGCTGACTACCTCCGATGCAGCGGCTATCAGCTGGGACATAGTAGACGGCGTGAACCGCTACCGCTCCCAGCTACGCGAGGCCTGGGGCTGCTACGTGGAAGTGTGGTGCGGCTGTGGTTCCGACTTTGGCGGCACCACCCAGAAGAGCACGGCCGTACGCGCCGCCCGCTTCGAAACCCGCTACCGCACCGACAACCGCTACACGTTCGACATAGCCGACGCGCTACGCGCTTACACGGCCCACCGCCTGGCGCTGGCTCCTGGGCAGGTTGCTGACCGCATGGTGAGCTACTTCGTGCGCTTCGGGGAAATCTATGCGGATTTCGAGGGAGGCTTACGCCGGGTGCGCAACAGCTACGAGTCCTCGGTACTCTGGGCCTTGGAAGCGGTGGAGGTGCCGGCCGAGTTGGTGCCCGGCGTGCGCGTGCTCAGCACCCAGCCCCAGCGCCGAGTAGGCCCGAGCATCAACTACCTGCCCCTGCTGGTGAGCAAGGTTGCCTTGCCTACTCTTCAGGTGCAGGTAACCGAAACCAATGCGGCCGGTGGTAGTGCGACCAGCACGCGCACACCCATGGCCAGCGTAAGCGCCGGCGGGGCGCAGGTGGTAGCCCTGGCCCTGGCAGCCGATACGGTGCGCGCCGTCGTGCGCCTGGGTGGGGTGGTGTTGTTCACGCAGCAGGCCCAACGCCCGGGCGCCAAGCTGCTACGCTTTGCTAACCGGCAGGGAGGCATTGATGCCTACGCCTTCGAAGGCGTAGCCGAGCGGGGAAATAAGCGCACAGCAGCCACCTACGGCAGCCCTACGGGCGAAGCCGTGGCCTCGGTGGAGGTAGGCCGGCCCCAACGGTTGTATTCGACGCTGTTGGACCGCGAAACCTACGAGTGGCTGTGCACGGAGCTGGCCAGCACGCCCTCGGCCTGGCTCAGTAGCACGCCCGTTACCATTTCGGACTTCGATACGAGTGCCGACGAACTGAAAAACGAGTTCACAGTAGCCGTTGAACTCACCACCGCGCCCGTTTCGGGCCTGAAAAACTAGCGTTATGCGGCCTATTTCCCTCGAAATTGACGGGCAGCCGGTGGATTTACCGGCTCAAATGAAGGGCGTGCTGAAGCTGATGCAGGCCCAAAACAGCCTAGCCGACCTTGAAACCCGGGTGGGCGAATACAGTTGGCCGATTTCCTTGCCCAAAACGCGCCAAAACTGCCTCGTTTTCGACCAAAAACAGCACGTGCAGGGCCTTGATAAGTTCCGACAGACCGACTATCCCTACCGTATGCGGGTAGGTTCGGAGCTATTTGCGGGCACGTTCCGCCTATCCAGCATCAAAAACGGCTTTACGGGCAACCTGCTAGGCGACGGTTTTAGCTGGGCCGTAGCGCTGGGCACGAAAAAACTGACTGATCTACGCTTTACGGAGGTGAGCTACGACGGCTCGCAGCTGGAGGCCATGCAGCGCCTGGACTGTGAGCACACCGACATACAGTTTCCGTTGGTGGCCTACGGCAACTTCTTCAGCCCTCCGATTACCTACACGAACGGCGCCGGCGAAGTGGAGGAAAAGCCGGTACCGGCGAGTGCCACCATCGACTACCCGCTGTCGGTGGATGATTACTACTACGGCGTGTACTACCGCAACATCATCCGGCAGATTTTCCGCGAGATTGGCTGGCATGTGCGCGGCCGCATCCTCGACTCGCCCGAAGTGCGCCAGTGGGTCATGCTGCCAGCCGGCGGCACACCCGAGAAGGCCTGGCCCTGGGGGGCATTGCTGCCGGCGGGAAGTAGTGGCAGCTCGCAGCGGCTGTATGGCTATTACGACGAGGAGGATAAATATCAGACCAACGCCGTTTTCGACGAGGGCAATGACGTGATGTACTACACGCCCACTACCTCCCTCACGAAAGCCGGTGGCACACGGGCCATGAGCACCACACGGGCCGCCTATACGGCGCCCGTGGCGGGATGGTATAACTTCAGTGGCGCCTTAGCCATTGGGGCCGCTACGCAACAGATACACGTGGAAAATACCAACAGCACCCCTTACCGCGCTTTCTTCGCGCCGGTAGTAGCGGCGCTGGTGGTGTTTCGCTCGGGTACTGGCTACTCGGGTGCTGATGGTGGCCTAGCGGAAACCGGCACCTTTTACCCGGCGCAGGACTCGGTATTGCAGTCGGTGCGCTTGGATGTACCCGGCGGGTGGAACCTGCGCACCGGTACCTTCCCGATGCCCGCGGCCGTGTACCTGGAGCCCGGCGATACGGTACGCCTGTGCATCTTCGCCCGCCGCCGGTTCAGCAAAATAGGCGACGGCATTAGCGCCTACACGCGCAAGTCATTTTCCATCACGTGCTCCGCTTCGTTTGCGTGCACACACTTCGATGGTCCGCTTACCTTACAGCCCGCGTTGGCCCTGCCGCCGCTGGGCCAGAAGGAAGTGGTTGCCGACTTCATGCTGCGCACCAACACGGTACCCGTGGCTGACCTGGAAAGGCGCGTCGTTACGCTCATGAGCCGCGAAGAGCAGAAGCTAGCCGCCGGCCCGGCGGTAGAGTTGACGGCGCTGGTGGAGCCCGAGGCCGTAGAGTTTGCGCCGGTGCTGGGGGAAGTGGGCGCCGTGGTGTTCAGCCCGGCCCAGGCCGAGGATGCCGACGAAAAGACGGCCCTTATTACCAAGGGTACCGACGTAGTGCGCGTGAACGTAGGCTCAGGTAGTGCCGAGAAGGCCGTGGGTAGTCTGTTTGCACCGGTGGTAGTGCGCCCCTTTCAGGTAGCCACTGTGGGCATGGTGCCCTTGCCGGTGGTGAGTGACTACGCCACCTTGCAACAGCCCCGCTCAGAGGTAGACGTAGATGTGTCCTCATATGTGCCGCGGGTGGTGCGCTACCTGGGGCCGGATGAGGCCGCTACGGTGCCGTTTCAACTCCGTAGGGTGCCAGTAGGGCGGGCTGTATGGGATGGATTACTGCGCTGGGAAGGTCCTTCGGGCGCGGTGCAGGTGCGCTACGCTGCTAGCATGGAGCAGGCCCGACGTGGGCATCTGGCCAAGTGTACGGCGTGCGTTTCGCCTACCTTGTACCGGGCCTTGCAGCCGGGTAAAGCGGTGTACCTGAGTGGCAGCGAATACGAGGTGAGCAGCGTTTCGCAGTGGGATGCGGCCGACGAAGCGGGGGCTACGGCTGTGGAGTTGGTAAAGGTGGTGTAAATGTGTAGCTTACTGACTCACTTTAAACCTCGTTTTTATGGCTCAAAAAGTAATTAGTGTTAACGTTCTAGTAAATAAGTATGATAAAGAGTCCGGGATTTATGAGCATGATTTTCCGGAGTTGACGAAGGCTCTTGCCGATGGTTGCTCAGTAAAAGAGGTGGTTTCAACCAAGGTAGATGGTCTTAACGTCATTAATCTAACTTTCATTTTAGAGAAACCCGAGAAGCCTCGATCAGCAGGTATAACGAGAGTTAACTAAAGTAAGCCCCGGCACAAGTCGGGGCTTTTTTATGACAAAACCGCCCGCTCTGCATTTAGGGCATGGCGAACCTCACCAAGACGTACACCATCCAAATAGAGATGGATGCGGCCCAGCAAACGCTGGCAGATGCAAATAAGCGGCTCAATGAGCTAGACGGCCGATTACAGGGACTCGACCGCAACGGCGACGAGGCGAAGGCTATCGTTGCCGAAATGGCAAAGATTGTTTCGGAGGTGAACAGCGCCACGTCGGCCGTAGAGGGTCTGACGGACGAATTGGACAACCTGAAGCCGGGTACCATCGGAGCCTTGCGCAATGAGGCGGTAGAGTTAGAGGCGGCACTAGAAAAGGCGCTGAAAGGAAGCGCGGAGGAGGATGCGCTTATTCAGCAGTTGGGCAAGGTCAAAGCCGAGTTGAAGGATATAGACGAGCGGGTAGACGTGGCGTTTTCGCGCGACAAGGCCGGCGCCCTGGTTGATGCTGTTAGCGGTTTGGCCGGTGCCTTCTCGGTGGCCACTGTGGCGGCCCAGACGTTCGGCCTTAGCTCCTCCACCGCCGAAGAATACCAACAGAAGCTCACCGAGTTGATAGCCGTGGTGCAGGGCGTAGAGCAGATACATAAGCTTACCACCGGAGAGGTGCGCCAGGCCCTGAAGAATGTGGTAACGGATGGGAGGAAGGTTATCCTTGGTTATCTGGGCATAGGCGAGGCCGCTACCGCCTCGGGTGCCGCGGCCTCTACCGCCGGCAAAGTGACGCGCACAGCCTTGATTTCAACGGGTATCGGGGTGTTGATTATACTGGTAGGCGTGCTCATAGCCAACTGGGATAAGCTGGTAGCATCCGTTTCCGGAGGCGAGAAGGTATTCACGAAGGTTAAGGCCGTCGTGAGTGGGGTGCTGTCCAGCATGGGTGCTGCCATTCTGCAAACCGGCAAGCTGCTGGCCGATCTGTTTTCGGGCAACATCGTCAAGCTGAAAGCCGATGCCGCGGCGTTCGGCAAGGAGGTGGGTGCAGCCTACGACAAGGGTTTCTCGGAGTCGGTAAAGGATAGCAACCGCAAGTACATCGACCAACTAAACGAGGCCCGCAAGCGCCGGATTGATATTCTGGAGGCCCAGGGCAAGGATGTGCGCGTGTTGCGAGTGCGGCAGTTGGCCGAGGAAATCAAGAACATGAAAGTGGACTCAGAGGAGTCAAAAAAGGCCCAACTCGACAAATATACCGAGCTAAGCAAGCTCACTGAGCAGTACTACAAAGAGCGACGCGAAGCGGCCCAGGCCAACGACCTAGCCGAGATGCAGGGCGAGATTACCCGCCGGCAGGCGCGGGGCGAAGCGGTGCTGGGCCTAGTGCTGAAGCAGAAGGAAGAGGAGCTAACGCAACTGCTCAACGCCACGCAGCTAAATGAAGCAGCCATTACGGCAAAGATGGCCGAGGTAGAAGCGGCCCGCTTGGCTATCATCAAGGATGCCACCGACAAGGAGGCTGCTATACGATTGGCCCGGTTGAATGCTGATGTAACCATAGCCCAGGCAAAGGGCAAGCAAACGGCAGCCCTCATGGTGCGCGTGAAGGAGGAGGAGCTACGCCAGCTCCTGAGCGCGGCCCAGCGGAACGGGGCGGCTATCATTGCCAAGGAAGCCGAGATTACGGCCCTGCGCATTGCCGCCGCGAAGGAGGCAGCCCAGAAGATTGCCGACATTGAGCTGGCCACGCTACAGGCCCGGATTGCCGAACTACAGGCCCAGGGCTACCAAGCTTTCGAAGAGCAGTACAAGGCGAAGGAGATAGAGTTGAAGCGAATTGAAGCGTTGGAGGGTAAGGGCAGCGCGAATGCAATCCGGGCGCGGGGCGAACTCAATGCGATGCTGCTGGCAGCTGATAAGGAGGCAGCCGATAACCGTTACGACATTCGGGTGCAGGAAATCAACGATGAGCTAGATTTTCAGCAGAAAATGAAGGAGGCCATTGGCGAGACGGCCGACACGATTATAGCCGCTTCCAAGCGCCCGTTTAACATTGGTGATACTATTCTGCTGAAGATTTTCGGGGTAGCCCCGGAGCAGTTGGACGTTGCCAAAGCAGTCATCAACGAGGCCGTAGACAGCCTCATAGTGTCGGCCAGCATGACGGCCGGCATTCTCTTCGATGCCGCCTACCAGCAAGTAGAGCAGAAGATTGAAGCGGCCCAAATGCAACAGCAGGCCATTGAGCAACAACTAAGCGCCGCTACCTCGGCCCGGCAATCAGCCGAGCAACAGTTGGCCGGTGCCACCGGTGCGCGTCGTGATTTCCTGCTAGCCAAGATCAACAAGGAGCGCGAAGCCGAGGAGCGCCTGGCCAAGCAGAAGGCCGCGGCGGTGGCTGCTGAGCAGAAGGCCGCGAAGGAAAAGGCCCGCCTCGATAAGGAACAGCAAAAGATTACGGCGGCCAACACCGCAGCCGCCGCAGCCTACAATGCCGTGCTGGCCATACAGAGTGCCTTGGAAGCCGTGAAGCAAGGTAGTAAGGTGCCGTTTCCTGCCAACCTGCTAGCCGTTGCCGCCGGCATTGCCGCCGTGGGTGCCGCGGTGGTAGCAGCTCGCAATCTGGGCAAGTCGTTCGGGGATGGCGGGGTGTTGGAAGATGGCGGCGTTATCAAGGGTGGTAGCCACGCCAGCGGGAACGATGTGCCAATCTACGGCGGGCGGTTCCGAGTAGAAGGGGGCGAGATGATTACGCCCGTAGATGCCACGCAGAAAAATAGATCCGCCCTCGATCTGATTCGCACGGCCGGCCGCACGCGCACGCTGCTACCCGAGGACTTCGCGAAGGCTGCCAGCTTCCGCGTACTGCCCAGCCCGAGCCGCACCTTTGCCACCGGCGGCGTGCTGCCTACCCCGAACGGTGGCGAGGCCGGCGGTGGTCCTGAAGCCGGTGCCGTTGGCCTGGCACGGTTGGAGGAGTTGGAGGCCCAGCAGCGCCGCACCAATGAGCTACTGAGCATCCTGGTAAGCTACGGCCCGGCCAGCCTGCGCATTGGCCCAGGTGAAGCGCTGGCAATCGAAAAGCAAAAGCAAGTAGCCACTACTTCCGGCGACGCAGTACGGCTGTAGAAATATTTTTTTCTGAAAAATCTGTGACAAAACCGCCCCTCTTGCATTTAGGGCATGGGCAAGGGGAAAACGGCGGCTCGTTACGCTGTGAAATTGGATGCTACGGATGAGGCCAAGGGCTACCAGCGTGTTTCGTTGGTAGCCAAGCCCGCTATACAGCGCGGCTGGGTGGCCTTGTCCGAAGCTCCTATGCCTGCCAAGCGTGTGCACCTGAGCACCGAGCCCCAGCAGCAAATACTCACGGGCCCGGTACTGGTACCGGATGAGGACATTCTACGCCTCAACGAGAAGAAAGAGCCCTATTACATCTATTTCTCAGCCGAAGAAATCAAGAAGATTTCGCGCAAGCTGATGGCTGAGGGGCGCACCACCGATACCAATGCAGAGCACAGTATCTCGCTCTCGGGCAACGTGGTAGAAGAGCTATGGACTGTAGTGGACCCCAAAAACGACAAGGCCAACTCCCTCGGCTTAGACGTACCCGCCGGCACGCTCATGATGTCGCTGCACATTCCAGATACCGACTACTGGGAAAAAGAAGTCGTGAGCGGCAATAAAACGGGCTTCTCCATTGAGGGCCTATTCGACTTCGAAGAAGTGCAACTATCGGCCGTTGAGGCCCCCAAACCTTCTATGAAAAAAACATTGTGGCAGCGCCTGAGCGCCGCCGGCCGCAAGGCGCTGGGCCTCTCCGAAGTGGAAACCAAGGAAGGTAAAAAGCTCGACGTTGCCGAGGACGGCACCGTGTCGGAAGTAGATGCGGATGGCAACATTACCGGCCCCGCGGCTGATGGTGAGTACGAGTTGGCCGATGGTACGAAGCTGACGGTAAAGGACGGCAAGAAGGCCGAGGCGGTAGAGGCTGCCGAGGAAGGCACCGAAGGCGACGACAAAGGCACCGATAAGCTAGCCGATGCCCTCGCTATCGTTGCTGCTATTCCGGCCGATGGCGACGCCGTGCTAGTAGCTGCTGAGCTAAAAAAAGCCCTGGCTGCGCTGGGTGCAACCGACCTCAGTGCAGCCGAGCCCGAGGCCTTGAAGCTGGCCGCTGAAAAGCTGTTTTTGGAAGCCGTGGAAATGGCTGATGGCTCTACCCTGAGCTACAACCCCGTTACGCGTCGCATTTCCGATGCAACGGGCAAGCTGCTGGAAACCGGTGATTACGCCTGCAAAGATGGCAGCTGCTTCCGCGTGAATGTGGAGCAGTACACCTACCAGATCAGCAAAGCCGACTACGAGGCTTCTCAGGCTGCCGCTGCCAAAGCCACCGAAACCGCTACCGAGTTGGCGGCTGAAAAGGCGAAGGTTGTAGAGCTGACCGAGCAACTGAGCAAGGAGCCCGCCGCCGGCCGTGTACGGCTTTCCGGCGAGGGCGAAGCGCAACCCAAAACCGCTGCTCAACTGCGCCTGGCGCGGGCAGAGGCTACCCGATAATTTTTTCATTCACTCACTCTAATTGCCAACTACGATGGCTTTTACCTATTCGCCGGTTAAGCACACTGGCAAACACGCTTCAGAGATTTTCTCGGAAGTAGTAGAGGAGGCAACTACCACCTCACAAAACCTGATTACCTTCTACGACAACGTAAAGGACGAAATCAACCTGACCACCTTCTCAGGTGAGCCGGAGTTTGATGCCTATCAGGAAAAGATTCGGGAAGCCGACCTCGACCAGTACGCTACTGAACTGGAGGCATCGGACTACACGATGGTGCCGAAGAAAATGCAGTCCATCATCTTGTTTGAGATGGATAAGCTGCGTGCTACGCGTTTCGGTGAGAGCATGAAGGCGGGTGCTAGCAACATCGAATCTTCGTCTTTTGAGGCCGCTGCACGTGCCCACTTGACGCCTCGCTATGCCTTGGCATTCGAGAAGAAAATCTGGTGCGCTATCACACCTGCAACAAAGGCCGCTATTGCTGTTAGCGATGCGACCGATGCGCAAAAGGCGTGGGCTGCGGCTCAGGTAACCAGCGCTAAGCAGGTGGTTGATGGTCTGATTGCCAAGTCTATTTTGGCTGGCATTAAGGCCGTTAACGCTGGCACTACCATCGACACCACCAACATCAAGGCCCAGTACGAGCGTGTGCTGACGGACCTGCCGACTGCTGTACTAGGCAAGGCGGAATGCTTGGTGTATGCCCCCAAGTCGCACCAGCTGATGATTGATATTTTCAATACCAATCAGACGTACCGCGACATCTTCAAAGTAAGCGGCGACACTTACACCTTCCTGGGTAAGCGCATTGCGTTCGTGTCGCTACCTGAAAACGCTCTCGTGGCTGGCCTCGGGCCAGAGTTCGGCGCGGCTACTGATCTGCTGTCAGATTCAGTTTCCTTCGAAATCGGCAAGGTGAATAACATCGGTGACCAGATGTTCAGCAAGCTGACTTGCTCACTGGACACGGGTGTTGTGGTTCCACAGCAAAAGGTGCTCTACCTATAATGGGTAAGAAAACCGAGGCCGGGGCGGCTCAGACTGCCGCCCCGCGCCAAACGGTAGAAACGGCTGCTGAAGCTGGTTTGCCCATTACGCAGCCCGAGCCCACTGGCGAGGAGCCCGCCAAAGAGCAGCCCACCGAGGACCCGTTCGAGCCAGAGCAGCCGGCACCGGTGCCAGGCATTGATGTGGAGGCCTGCCGCAACTTTCACGAAAATATGCCGACCGAGGATTTCGAAACGGTGCTAGAAATAGTGCTGGCAGAAGCCCACCGCCGCGGCATTGTCACGACTGACGAGGAGCTGCTATCGGAGTTTGACGAGGAGGACGAGGACGAGCCGGAAGATGAGCACGCCGAAGCCCGCGAACTGCTTTGCCGCTATAAGCTCCCGCAAGCCTGGCAGGACGAAACCGGCGCCTACCATTTCGACGAAAAAGCGGCCCTGAAAGCCGCCGGCGGCAACGCCGATTCTCTCACTGTTATTCTCCCTGAAATCAATGAGTAAGCTCTCTCGATCCATTATCAAAGAAGCCCGGTATGGTACCGGCGGCGTTGCGCTGGCTCTTGCCCTCAGCACGTTCAATGAGAAGGGGCAAAACTTCCTCGCAATCGAGCGTGAAGATGACCCAGACAACCCCAAAAAGAAGCGTATCAAAGGCATTACTCTTCGGGAGGGTGCTACGATTCACCGACTTGACTTCGAAGATGGTTCGTGTAGTTACACGGACGGCACACAGTTCGGTAACAACATCTACCCAAAGCACGCCGTCAACTATAAGTTTGCCGGTAAAACTGCTCAACTAGATGCTTTTGCTGAAACGGTAGACCTGTCAAAGACAACCCACCTTTTGCGCACTAAGTTGGGCACGGTGGTTATCCTCGGTGCCGAGAATGGTTTGCAGGCCGAGAAGGATGAGTCCGGCTCTGGTGCTGCTGCTGGTGATTTTAACGGCTATGACATTACGGTTGCCGGTGCTGAGGCACGCAAAGCCGAGATTGTGCCAGAGGCCGTGTGGCTGGCCCTATTAGGTCAGGTTGACGGTGCTGCTGCTGCCGCCCCTGCCCCAGAAGCTGGCGCCTAAGCCTATAGCACGTGCTCTATTCGCTACTCAATAGCCGAACGGCGTCGGTCGCAGGGCTTAAAAACCTGCTACTGGCGCCGTTTTCGGTTCCGACCCTTAGCCCGCCCGTGGGCTCTACCATTGGTAGCCTGTCGGGGGTGGTTGGCTGGGAACGGTTTGAGTGCGGTAGCGCCTCGTTTGCCGAGAAGTTCAACCGCACCAAGAACGGCAGCCAATATGCCCAGGCTATCGGGCTTCAGCTCGGAGGCTTGGCGCCCGACCGCCGCACGGTGCTGGAGGCCCTGGTAGCACAAGGCCCGGTGCTGGCGCTGTGCCAGGACATGCTCAACCAATGGTGGCTGTATGGGGCTGATTTCGGCCTGCAAGTACCGGAATACACTGCAAAGGACGGCTATAGCTGGAGCATCGAAGGCACCCAGCGCGAAGCCGCCCGCCTAGTGGGAAGGTCCTTCGTCAACC
>Ga0210040_10001844_pt1 | contig 31025 bp, 38 predicted proteins | sample CryGeyCG12114_NA_FD_185462 | JGI IMG/M metagenome (GOLD analysis project Ga0210040, IMG submission 185462) | Groundwater microbial communities from aquifer - Crystal Geyser CG19_WC_8/21/14_NA (SPAdes) (version 2) | ecosystem: Environmental > Aquatic > Deep subsurface > Groundwater | place: USA...
TGCGGATCATGCCCCGCCGCATGGTGATCGTACCGGTGCGCGCGCGGCCATCGCTGGCATGAATGGCGAAGGCGAAACGTGGCGGTATCGGCATGCTCAGCGTCCGCGCCGTTGACCGTTCCGTCCACCTGGATCGCGACCGAAGCTGGCGCGGATGGTGAGCAGTTCGGCACGCGAGAGGACGCCGTCGTGATTGCGATCGAGCCGCGCGAAGGTGGTGGCGAACCATGCTTGCAGCTCGGAAAGCGACACCGCGTCGTCGCCGTTGCTGTCGACCTCGAACGGGCTGGGCAACGCATTGCGGTCGCCCAGCCAGCGCAGCGCCCATTCGGCAAAATCAAGATAACGCAGCTTGCCCGCGCCATTGACGTCAATCGCGCCGACAGACCGCCGCACGCCCGCCTCCATTTCCGATCGGCTCGTGCGCCCGTCAGCATCGGCATCGAAAGTCGCCAGCGCCATCGCCACTGGCTCCACCACCATGGTGGCAGGCGGTTGGGGCGGCACGGCGCCGGGAACTTGCGCGGCCGCAACCTGGGTGGCCACGGCGGCGAACATGGTCAGCAACATGGCCCCCTCATGGCAGCAGCAGCGAGGCATCACCATAGCTGTAGAAACGGTAGCCGCTCGCAATGGCATGGGCATAAGCCGCCTGCATCCGGTCCAGCCCCATCAGTGCCGATACCAGCATGAACAGGGTCGATCGCGGCAGGTGGAAGTTGGTGAGCAGGCCGTCGATGCCGCGAAACCGATAGCCGGGCGTGATGAAGATCGCCGTGTCGCCTTCGAACGGGGAAACGGTGCCGGCCGTGTCGGTGGCGCTTTCGATCAGGCGCAGCGACGTGGTGCCGACGGCGATCACCCGGCCCCCGGACGCGCGCACCGCGTTGAGGCGATCGGCGGTCGCCGCATCGATCCTGCCCCATTCGGCGTGCATCCGGTGCGCGTCGGTATCGGTCGCCTTGACCGGCAGAAAGGTGCCGGCCCCGACATGCAGCGTCAGCGTGGCATGCTCGATCCCGGCTCCGCTCAAGGCGGCTATCAACGCGGGGGTGAAGTGCAGCGCGGCGGTCGGTGCGGCAACCGCGCCTGGGTCTGCGGCGAACATGGTCTGGTAGTCGTCTGCGTCGCTGACGTCCGCCGCGCGGCGAGCCGCGATATAGGGGGGCAGGGGCATGCGCCCGGCGCGCTCCAGGAGCAGCTCGACCGGCTCGTCGCCGGCAAAGGCGAGCGCCCAGCTGCCGTCCTCGCCGCGATCGTTCGCCGTCGCCGCCACGCCCTGGCCGAAGTCGATCAGGTCGCCCTCGCGCAGCCGGCGGCCGTTGCGCACGAACGCGCGCCAGCGCCGCGGCCCTTCGCGCTTGTGCAAGGTGGCGCCCACGGCCGCATCGCCCCGCCGTCCGTCCAGCTGCGCCGGGATCACGCGCGTGTCGTTGAACACCAGCAGATCGCCACTCCGCAGGGTGCCCGGCAGATCGCCCACGCACGCATCGCGCATGTCGCTGCCGTCGAGCACTAGCATCCGTGCCGCGTCGCGCGGAACGGCGGGGCGCAGGGCGATGCGTTCGGGCGGCAGCGTGAAGTCGAACAGGTCGACGTCCACTTGCCTACCTCTTCTTCGGCGCTGCCTTGGCGGAAGCCGGCGTCCGGCTGCCGGGTGCGAGCTTCGGCGCGGCAACGCGGCCACCGGTGGGAAGCGTCACCGGCGCGCCCAGCGCGGGCGGCGCGGTGGGCGGTGCCGGAACATAGGCCGGCGGGTTGTCGCTCGCGATATAGGCGTGGAGAATGCGGCTGGGGTTCTGCGGCGGCTCGCCACGCTCGATTGCATCGACATAAGGCATGCCGTCGATCACCCGGCCGAACACCGTGTACTTCTTGTCCAGCGCCAGCCGCGGCTGGAAGACGACAAAGAACTGGCTGTTCGCGCTATTCGGATCGTCCGCGCGCGCCGCCGACACCGCGCCACGCACGTGCGGCAGGTAATTGTACTCGGAAGGCACGTTGGGCAGCGTCGATCCGCCGGTGCCGTCGCCTTTGGGATCGCCGCCCTGCGCCATGAAGCCGTCGATCACGCGATGAAAGGTGAGGCCGTCATAGAAATGCTGCCGGGTCAGCGTCTTGATCCGCTCCACCATCTTAGGCGCGACGTCCGGGCGCAGCCAGATCGTGACGCGGCCGCCGGTTGACAGGTCGAGCAGCCACAGGTTCTGCGTATCGGTGGTGAGCGGCGGGGTGGCGCGGTCGGTGGGGCCGGGCACGATCTGGGCCGAGGCGGGAACGGCAAGCAGGCTGGCAAGCAACGCGAACACGGGTGCGGAAAAGCGCATGAAGTCCCCACAAGGATTGGTTGGCGGCGGCTTAAAGCAATTCCCCGCTTGCGCCAATCTGAACGTAGGGGCGGCCGGCGGGCGTCTCAGCTGCCCTTGCGGCCGATCTGCGAAACGCGGGCGATCACCTCCTCGCGCACGGCCGCCGGCACGAACTTGGCGATGTCGCCGCCGAACAACGCGATCTCCTTGACCAGCCGGCTGGCGATCGGCTGCAACGCCACGTCCGCCATCAGGAACACCGTCTCGACGCGCGGATTGATCTGCTGGTTCATGCCGGCCATCTGGTACTCGTACTCGAAGTCCGCGACGGCGCGCAGGCCGCGGACGATCACCTTCGCCCCTTCGCGCTCGGCAAAGTCCATCAGCAGCGAATCGAACGACACCACGTCGATGGCGCCGCCGATCTCCGCCACCTCGCGCCGCACCGTCGCCATCCGCTCCTCGACGGAGAACATCGGCGACTTGGAGGGATTGGTGGTGACGCCGATCACCAGACGGTCGACCAGCTTGGCGCCGCGGCGGATGATGTCCATGTGCCCCAGCGTCACGGGGTCGAAGGTGCCGGGATAGACGCCGATCCGCTCGCCCATGCTAGCGGTCTCGCTCGACCACGTAGCGCGCGATCGCGCGGAGCAGGTCGGCCTCCGGGCCATAGGCATGAAGGTGCGCGATCGCCTGGTCGACCAGGATGTGGCACTGTTCGCGCGCGCGTTCAGGCCCGAGCAATGAGGCAAAGGTTTCCTTGCCCGCGTCGGCGTCCTTGCGCAGCTTCTTGCCGGCCAGCGCCTCGTCGCCTTCGATGTCGAGCAGGTCGTCAGCGATCTGGAACGCCAGTCCAAGGTCCTGCGCATAGCCCCGGAGGCCGGTGCGTCCCTCCGGCGGCACGCGGCCGAGAATGGCGCCAGCCTCCACCGCGGCGGTGATCAGCGCGCCGGTCTTGAGTGCCTGCAGCCGCGTCACCGTTTGCAGGTCGAAGCGGGTGCCGTCCGCCGCCAGATCCATCGCCTGGCCGCCCGCCATGCCGGCAGGCCCTGCCGCGCGGGCGAGGTCGAACACCAGCTCAGCACGGACGAAGGGGTCGGGGTGCGTTGCCGGGTCGGCCATCAGCTCGAACGCAAGCGCATGCAGCGCATCGCCGGCCAGGATCGCAGTCGCCTCGTCGAACGCCTTGTGAACGGTGGGCTTGCCGCGGCGCAGGTCGTCGTCGTCCATCGCTGGCAGGTCGTCATGGATCAGCGAATAGACGTGGATGCACTCCAGCGCCGTCGCCGCCCGGCCCGCACAGTCGCGATCCACCGCGAACAGGTCGGCCGCGGCATGGACCAGCAGCGGCCGCAGCCGCTTGCCGCCGCCGATCGCCGCATGCCGCATGGCGCGATACAGGTCGGCGCGCGCGTCGTCGGGGACCGGCAGCAACAGGTCGAAGCGCTGGTCGATCGCAGTCGCGACCTCCTCCATCGCCGCGGCCAGCGTCACCCCCGTCATCGGTCAGCCCGCGGCAAACGGGCGGGTGCCGGCGGGCTTGCCGTCACTGTCCAGCCGGATCGCCTCGATCCGCGCCTGCGCCGCGTCGAGCCGCCCGGCGCACACCTCGCGCAGCTTGTCGCCCCGCTCGTAGAGCTTGATGGCGTCCTCCAGCGAGGTGTCGCCATTCTCCAGCTGCGAGACGATCCGCTCCAGCTCCTTCAGCGCCCCTTCGAAGGACAGGGTTTCGATCGGCTGTTCCATGCGCGTCGTATGCGGCAGCACCATCGCTTCCGCAAGGATACGCGACGCGCGCTCGCGCGTTCGCCCCGCGATCCAAACGGCTCGTGTCCCGAAAGGAGCCACCATGTTCACGCCCATCAATCCGGCCACCGGCGAGGCCGGCGAGCCCATCCCCGAACTCACCGCAGATCAGGTGGAGGAGCGCGTCGCCCGCGCCGCCGCCGCCTTTGCGCAATGGCGCACCAGCGACCTCGCCACCCGCAGCGCGCTGCTGGAGGCAATTGCCGAACAGTTCGACGCCAACAAGCGCCGGCTGGCCGAGATCGCGACCCGCGAGATGGGCAAGACGCTGAAGTCGGCGATCAGCGAAGTCGAGAAATGCGCCGCGGGCTTTCGCCACTACGCGCAGAACGGTCCGGCAATGCTGGAGCCGCAGGCGTTCCCGACGCCGACCGGCACCGCGATCGCGCGCTGGCTGCCGATGGGGCCGGTGCTGGCGATCATGCCGTGGAACTTTCCTTACTGGCAGGTGATCCGCTGGCTCGCGCCGACGATCATGGCGGGCAATGTCGGGCTGCTCAAGCACGCTTCGCTGACGCAAGGGTGCGCCGCCGCGATCGAGGAGATGGTGGTCGCCGCCGGCGCGCCTGCTGGCGTGTTTCAGAACCTCGCCGTCCCGTCGTCAGCGGTGGCGCCGTTGATCGCCGATCCGCGCATCGTAGCGGTGACGCTGACCGGCAGCGAAGGCGCGGGGCAGAAGGTGGCCGAGGCCGCCGGGCGTGCGCTGAAGAAGGTGGTGCTGGAGCTCGGTGGCTCCGACCCCTTTATCGTCATGCCGTCGGCCGACCTCGACGTCGCGGCCAAGGCGGCGGTAACGGGGCGCACCCAGAACACGGGCCAGTCCTGCATCTGCGCCAAGCGGATGATCGTCCACGCCGACGTCTATGACGCCTTCCTCGACAAGTTCGCCGTCGGCATGAAGGCGGTTGTCGCAGGCGACCCGATGGACGCGGCGACCGACATGGGTCCGCTGTCGAGTGGTGAACAGCGCGACACGGTGCTGGGGCAGCTCGACCAAATCCAGCAGGCGGGCGGCAAGCTGCTGTTCGGCGGCGAGGCGCTGCCGGGCAAGGGCGCCTTCATGTCCGCGGGCATCCTGGTCGACGTGCCGATCGACGATCCCGCCGCGCAGGAGGAGCTGTTCGGCCCCGTCGCAATGGTGTTCAAGGCGGCCGATATCGACGCGGCGATCGCGCTCGCCAACGACGTGCCGTTCGGCCTTGGCTCATCCGTGTGGACGAATGACGCGGACGAGCAGGAGCGCTTCGTGCGTGACATCGAGGCGGGGATGACGGCGGTGAACCAGATCCTTTCCTCCACGCCCGAAGCGCCGTTCGGCGGCGTCAAGCGTTCCGGGTACGGTCGCGAGCTCGGCCCCTATGGCCTGCACGAGTTCATGAACCTCAAATCGGTGATGCTCACCGCCGACCAGGGCAGCGCCACCTTTCCGGGGGCAGAAGGAGTGACGGGCGACTGATCAGCCGGCGGTGTCGGCAGCCTCGGCCGCGAGCTGCGAAATCAGGTCCTTGCGGCTGAGCTTGCCGATCAGCGTTTTGGGCAGCGCGTCGCGGATCACCACCCGGTCGACCCGCTCGTGCTTGCCGAGCTGCGGGTTGAGCCAGTCGCGCAACGCGTCGCTGTCCACCTCCGCGCCCTGCTCCAGCGCAACGAATGCGCGCGGGTGTTCGCCCCGATACGGGTCGGGAATGCCGATCACCAGCGCCTCCTTGACGGCCGGATGGTGGTACAGCACCGCCTCCACCTGGCTCGGAAACACCTTGAAGCCGCTGACCGCGATCATGTCCTTAATCCGGTCGACGATTCGCACGAACCCGTCGGGATCGATCACGCCGACGTCGCCAGTGCGCAGCCAGCGGGTGCCGTCGGCATCGTCGAGGAACACGTCGACATCCGCGTCGGGTCGGTTCCAGTATCCGCGCATGATCTGCGGGCCGGTCGCGACGATCTCCCCCGGCTCGCCGGTGGGCGCATCGCGGGACGGGTCCTCCTTGTCGACCAGCCTCAGCGTCGTGCCGGGAAGCGGCTGGCCGATCGTGCCGGGCCGCTGCTCGCCTTCATACGGGTTGGTGCTGAGCACGCCCGAGCTTTCGGAGAGGCCATAGCCTTCCACCACCCGCGCGCCGGTCGCGTCCATGAACCGCTGCTGCAATTCGGCGGCGAGCGGCGCGCCGCCCGAGACGCACACGCGCAGGCTGGAGAAGTCCGTCTGCGCCAGCTTCGGGTGGTCGAGCAGCGCCCGGTACATCGTCGGTACGCCGGGCAGCGAGGTCGCCTTGGTGCGGTCGATCGCCGCCAGCACCTGACCCGCGTCGAAGCGCGGCAGCAGCACCATGCAGCCGCCGTTCACTACCGTACGGTTGAGCACGCACGTATTGGCAAAGACATGGAACAGCGGCAGCGCGCCGATGATCCGGTCGGGCGCATCGCGGTGCGCGTCGATCGACACCACCTGTCGCGCATTGGCGGCAAGGTTGGCGTGGGTCAGCATCGCGCCCTTGGGCGTGCCGGTGGTGCCGCCGGTATATTGGATCAGCGCCACCTCGTGCGGGTCGAGCGTGGGGGCGGCGAACTGCCCGTCATTCGCGATCAGCGCGGAGAAGGCGGAAATCCGCTTGTCGTGGGGCCGTGCCGTCACGTCCCGGCGCTTGAACAGCCGGTAGAGCATCGACTTGGCCGGGGGCAGCGCGCCCGCGACGGACCCGACGATCAGCCGCTCGAGCCCGCTCGCGTCAAGCACCTCCAGCGCCTTGGGCAGCAGCGCCGTCGCCGACAGTGTGAACAACGCCCGCGTGCCCGAGTCGGCGACTTGCTCCGACAGCTCCTTGACGGTGTAGAGCGGAGAGAAATTCACCGCCGTCGCGCCGAGCATCAGGATGCCGTAATAAGCGGCGACGTAATGCGGCACGTTGGGCAGGAACAGGCCGATGCGGTCGCCCTCGCCATAGCCCATCGCCGCGAGCCCCGCTGCCACGCGCCGGGCACCATCCAGCGTCTCCCGATAGCTGTAGAGGCGCCCCTCGAAGTCGATCAGCGGCTTGTCGCCCGACCGGCCTGCGACCTCCGCGAAAATTTCCACCATGGTGCGTGGCGAAAACTCGGTCGCCCAGGGTGTAGGGTGCCGAAACTGCTTCGTCCAGATGCCATGCGTGTCGATCATTGACAGCTGTGTAAGCAGCCGGCCGGCGCCGTGCAACCGACGCTGTGCAGCTTGAGCGCTCGGCGATCAGCGAAGGCGTTTCACCGTCCAGGTGTAGAGCACCGACACGCCCACCAGGCCAAGGTCGACGGCTGCTTGCATCCGGTGGGGTGAGGGATCGGCCGCATCATGGGTGATGACGCGGATGTCCGCGGTCGGATGGCGCGCGGCCATGCACATCAGGGCAACGGCGCCTGCAGCCAGGATCACGCGACGGTTCCGCACGGCCAGTCTCCCCACGACTGGTGCGAAGCCTACGCCTGTGTTTGCACGCCAGCAAGGAAAACCGAACCGCATCGGACCGAATTGTCGACGCCTCGCCCCAACGAGAACCGTCGCCACCTGGGCAGGCAACGGCGGTTCTTGCGTTCTTCAGCGGTCGAAAGCGGCTGCTATTCGACCGGCGTGGTGTCCGGATCGGGCTGAGTCGGCGCCGCCTTGCCCTTTTTCGGCTTCTTGGGCGCCGCCGCCACGATCTCGAACGCGAGCGCGCCGTCCTTCATGTGGATGTTGACCTCGCCGCCATGGACCAGCTTGCCGAACAACAGTTCCTCGGCCAGCGGCTGCTTGATCTTTTCCTGGATCAACCGGCCCATCGGGCGCGCGCCGTACAGCTTGTCATAGCCCTTTTCGGTGAGCCAGCTCTTGGACGCATCGTCGAGCTGGATGTGCACCTGGCGATCGGCGAGCTGCAATTCGAGCTGGAGGATGAACTTGTCCACCACCCGCGCGACCACTTCCGTCGGCAGGTAGCCGAACGGCACGATCGCATCGAGCCGGTTGCGGAACTCGGGCGTGAACATCTTCTGCACCGCCTGCTCATCCTCGCCCTCGCGGGTGAGATTGCCGAAGCCCACCGTCTCGCGCGCCATGTCGGAGGCGCCCGCGTTGGTGGTCATGATCAGGATGACGTTGCGGAAATCGACCGACTTGCCGTGCTGATCGGTCAGGCGGCCGTTATCCATCACCTGGAGGAGGATGTTGAACAGGTCGGGATGCGCCTTCTCAATCTCGTCCAGCAACAGCACGCAATGCGGGTTCTGGTCCACCGCATCGGTGAGCAGGCCGCCCTGGTCGAACCCGACATAGCCCGGCGGCGCACCGATCAGCCGCGAAACGCTGTGCCGCTCCATGTATTCCGACATGTCGAATCGTTGCAGCGGAATGCCGAGGATCGAGGCAAGCTGCTTGGCGACCTCCGTCTTGCCGACGCCGGTGGGGCCGCTGAACAGATAGTTGCCGATCGGCTTTTCCGGTTCACGCAGGCCCGCGCGGGCGAGCTTGATCGCCGACGACAGCTTCTCGATCGCCGCGTTCTGACCGAACACCACGCGCTTGAGGTCCGTTTCCAGGCTCTCCAGCGCCGCCTTGTCGTCGGTGGACACCGACTTCGGTGGAATGCGTGCCATTGTGGCGATCACCGCCTCGATCTCCTTGGGCGTGATCGTCTTCTTGCGCTTGTTTTCGGGCACCAGCATCTGCATCGCGCCGACCTCGTCGATCACGTCGATCGCCTTGTCGGGCAGCTTGCGGTCATTGATGTAGCGCGCCGACAGCTCCACCGCCGACTTGATCGCGTCGGGCGTGTACTTGACGGAATGATGCTCCTCGAACGCAGAGCGGAGGCCTGCGAGGATCTTGATCGTATCCTCGATCGTCGGCTCGTTGACGTCGATCTTCTGGAAGCGCCGCAGCAGCGCGCGGTCTTTCTCGAAGTGGTTGCGGAACTCCTTGTAGGTGGTCGAGCCGATGCAGCGGATGGTGCCGCCCGACAGCGCCGGCTTGAGGAGGTTGGACGCATCCATCGCCCCGCCGCTGGTCGCGCCGGCGCCGATCACGGTGTGGATCTCGTCAATGAACAGCACCGCGTGCGGCAGCTTTTCCAGCTCGTTGACGACCGCCTTCAGCCGCTCCTCGAAGTCGCCGCGATAGCGGGTGCCGGCGAGCAGCGCGCCCATGTCGAGGCTGTAGATGACGGCGGGCTTCAGCACCTCGGGCACGTCGCCTTCGACGATCTTGCGTGCGAGCCCCTCGGCGATGGCGGTCTTGCCGACGCCGGGATCACCCACGTAGAGCGGGTTGTTCTTGGAGCGACGGCACAGGATCTGCACCGTGCGATCGACTTCGGGACCGCGACCGATCAGCGGATCGACCTTGCCGTTCTTGGCCTTTTCGTTGAGGTCGACGGTAAACTGCTTGAGCGCGCTTTCCGCCTTGCCCTTTTCCTGGCCCTTGGCAGGCTTTTCTTCCTCCGCACCCTTCACGTCACGAGTCTCCGCAGGCGATCCTCCCTTGCCGACGCCATGGCTGATGAAGCTGACGGCATCGAGACGGCTCATGTCCTGCTGCTGAAGGAAATACACGGCATAGCTCTCCCGTTCGGAGAACAAGGCGACCAGCACGTTGGCGCCGGTCACCTCGTCGCGGCCGGACGACTGGACGTGCAGGATGGCGCGCTGCACCACCCGCTGGAAGCCGCTGGTGGGGGAGGGATCGGTTGCCGCATCGACCTTGAGCGCGTCGAGCTCGGTGTCGAGGTAGTGGGCAACGGTGGTCTTGAGCTCACCGGTATCGACGTTGCACGCGGCCATCACCTTGGACGCATGTTCGTCGTCGATCAGGGCGAGCAGCAGATGCTCAAGCGTCGCATATTCGTGGCGACGCGAGGACGCAGCCTCGAGCGCCTTGTGAAGCGTGGTCTCGAGCGCGGGGGCGAAAGAGGGCATTCAGGGTACTCCAACCGGGCCGCATGCAGGTGCCGGGCCCTTTGTCACGATGTCGTGACGGTGGGCCCCCGCATCAAGCACCCTTGCCCCGCCATGGCGGCTAAGTTTGCGCCGAACCGGTGCGTCCCGCCTGCCGCCGTGGCAGGCGCTCGGGACCGGCTCGCCGATCATCGCCGGAATAACGCATCGGCGCTTGCACGATGGTTAACGGCGTGTTCAATTTTTTGGCGGCAGTGCGCGATCTCGCCTTCCAGCGCGACAACCCGCGCCTCCAGCTCGGCCACGGAAAGCCGGTCGAGATCCTGGCGCACCAGCTCGGCAAGCGCGTCGTTCGGACGCAGGGGGGCGTCGTCAAACTCCATGATCGGCAGCGTTGACCCCGGCAGCGGCAATGTCAATAACGCCCCGCCAATCCGGTGCCGATCGTCGGTTCCCGCAACGGCTTTGTCGAGAAGGACCACGGCGTGAATGCGATCCCCGCGACCATGCACGCGATCGATCCGGACGCGCCGGGCGGGCCCGAAGTGCTCCAACTAGTCGAGCGCCCGGTGCCGACGCCGGCGGCGGGCGAGGTGCTGGTCAAGGTCGTCGCGGCCGGGGTCAACCGGCCCGAGGTGATGCAACGCCAGGGCAAGTATCCACCGCCGCCGGGCGCGTCCTCCATCCTCGGCATGGAACTGTCTGGCACGGTGGTCGGGCTGGGCGAGGGGGTTGCCGCCGATGCGCTCGGCCAGCCGGTATGCGCGCTGGTCACCGCAGGGGCCTATGCGGAATATGCCGTCGCCCCCTGGGGTCAGTGCCTGCCGGTGCCCCCTTCGCTGTCGATGATCGAGGCGGCGGCAATGCCTGAAACGCTGTTCACCGTGTGGACCAACCTGTTCGAGCGCGCCTACGCCACCGAAGGCGACACGGTGCTGGTGCATGGCGGCACCAGCGGCATCGGCACCATGGCCATCGCGCTGTGCAACGCCTTTGGCGTCGCGATCATCGTCACCGCCGGATCGGACGCCAAGTGCGCCGCCGCGCTGGAGGTCGGCGCGACGCACGCGATCAACTACAACAGCCACGATTTCGTCGAACGCGTGAAGGCGATCACCGGCGGGCAGGGCGTCGCCGCGGTGCTCGACATGGTCGGCGGCGACTATGTAGCGCGCAATCTCCAGTGCTTGGCGGAAGATGGCCGCCACGTGTCGATCGCGGTGCAGAAGGGCGCGCAGGCGAACGTGCCGCTGTTCGAGATCATGCGCCGCCGGCTGACGCTGACCGGCTCGACGCTGCGCCCGCGCGACACCGCCTTCAAGAGCCTGGTCGCCGACGAGCTTCACCGCACCGTCTGGCCGCACGTTGCGGCGGGACGCATCCGACCTGTGATCGACCAAGTCTACCCGCTCGGCGAAGCGGCCGCCGCCCACGCGCGCATGGAAGCGGGCGACCATGTCGGCAAGATCGTGCTGCAGATGGCTTGAAGCCCGCGGCGGGCGTCCCGCTCCAGAACCGTCGCCGCACGAGGCAGGGCGCCTTCCGCTTGCCCTTCGCACCGCCTCGCATTAAGTGTGGGGCCAAGCGTGGCCGCTCCGATGGGGGCGGCCCTTTCTATTTGTGACGGAGTTTTCCCGTGGCCCAGCCGCTCATGCCCCATGCGACCGCTTCCTGGATGGTCGACAACACGTCGCTCAGCTTCGAACAGATCGCCGAGTTCTGCGGGCTCCACATCCTGGAGGTGCAGGCGATCGCCGACGACACCGCCGCCACCAAGCTGACGGGGCGCGATCCCATTCGCGCGCACGAGGTGACGCAGGAGGAAATCGACAAGGGCCAGGCGAACCCCGATTACCGGCTGCAGATGATCAAGGGCCCCGAGCAGGTCCGCCGCACCAAGGGGCCGCGCTACACGCCCGTTTCCAAGCGCCAGGACAAGCCGGACGGCATCGCCTGGATCATCCGCAACCACCCGGAAATCTCCGACGGCGCGATCGGCCTGCTGATCGGTACCACCCGTACCACCATTGCCGCGATCCGCGACCGCAGCCACTGGAACATCGCCAACATCACCCCCAAGGACCCGGTAACGCTGGGCCTCACCACCCAGCGCGAGCTTGATGCCGCCGTTGCCAAGGCAGCCAAAGCGGCGGGTCTCGAGGCGCCCACCGACACCCGGCTGGAGGGCGACCGCGAGGCGCTGCTGGTGCAGCTGCGCGCCGAGCGCGAGCAGGCGGCGATCGACCTGGAAAACGGCGTCGTTCCGGACGCTGCCGCCGCTGCGGCCGCGCTGTTCGACGATCCCTTCCGCCGCCGCTGATCCGTCGCCGGGAGGCGGGGCGCTCCGCGACCCGATCGGCCGCCACGTGATCGGCATCGCCACGGGTGAGGCGCTCGCCCACCTCCGCCGGCTGGAGGTGGAAGGCCGGGCGACCCGCGAGGTGTGCGACGGTGTGTGGTGGTTCGCCGCCGCCTGACCGGCGGTTGCGTCGGCGGCGGGAACGGCTAGTCTCTCCGCAACAGCGAGAGGACGCCCGTCATGTGCGACGACTTCACGGTTCACGACGACGAACGGCTCCTCGGGCAGGGCATCTCCCGCAGGCAGTTCGGCGCGATCACCGGGGCGGCGGGGATGATGATGGCCTTGCCGAGCCCCGCCGATGCGATGCCCGTTTCCGCCAAGGACGTGTCGATCAGGACGCCCGACGGCACCGCCGATGCGTGGTTCGTGGCGCCGGCGAGCGGCCGCCATCCGGGCGTGTTGATGTGGCCGGACATCATGGGCCTGCGCCCGGCGTTTCAGCAGATGGCACGGCGGCTCGCCGAATCGGGCTATGCGGTGCTGGTGGTGAACCAGTTCTACCGCTCGACGCCCGCGCCGTTCCTGAAGGCGGGCGAAACGTTCGACCAGCCCGAGGTACGCACCAAGATCGCCCCTTGGCGCGAGCTGCTGACGCCGATGGCCACAACTCGCGACGCCGCGACCTTCGTCGCCTTTCTCGACGCGCAGCCGCAGGTCGACACCAAGCGCGGCCTCGGATCGGTCGGCTATTGCATGGGCGGGCCGATGACGATCCGCACCGCGGCGGTAGCCCCCGACCGTGTCCGCGCCGCAGCCTCGTTCCACGGTGCCGGGCTGGTCGGCGACACCCCGGATGCGCCCAACAAGCTCGTCTCGGCGACAAGGGCGGACTATCTGATCGCCATCGCCGCCAACGACGATGCCCGCGCGCCGGGCGACAAGGAGGTGCTGCGCGCTGCCTTCGCCGCCGCGCACCGGCCAGCTGAGGTGGAGGTCTATGCCGGCACCATGCACGGCTGGTGCCCGCCCGACAGCAAGGTGTACAACCACCCCCAGGCGGAGCGTGGCTGGTCGCGGATGCTGGCCCATTTCGCAAAGGCGCTGGCATGACGCTGACCCTGTACACCAACCCGATGTCGCGCGGCCGCACCGCCCGCTGGCTGCTGGAGGAAGCGGGCGTCGAGTACGAAACGGTGATGCTCGACTACGCCTCGACCATGAAGCAGGAGCCGTTCCTGTTGATCAACCCGATGGCCAAGGTGCCGGCGATCGTCCACGATGGCCAGGTCGTCACCGAAGGCGCGGCGATCTGCGCCTATGTCGCCGATGCCTTTCCCGCCGCCGGCCTTGCCCCAACCGCGGCCGAGCGCCCCGCTTACTACCGCTGGCTGTTCTTCGCGGCCGGGCCGGTGGAAGCGGCGGTGACCAACAGGTCGCTCAACGTCGTGCCCGATGCCCGGCAGCAGGCGATGGCCGGCTATGGCAGCTACGATCGCACGGTGGACGTGCTGGAACGCGCGGTGTCCGCAAACGCCTATATCGCCGGCGACCGTTTCACCGCCGCCGATGTCTATGTCGGCGCGCAGGTGATCTGGGGCTTGCAGTTCGGATCGTTGCCCGACCGTCAGGCCTTTACCGACTATGCCGGCCGCCTCACGCCGCGCGAGGCGTACACCCGCGCCGCGGCGCTCGACGATGCGGCGATGGCGGCGGCGGCAGGTGCCTAGCCGCCGCGCTTGATCGTCTCGCGGGCGATGATCACCTGCTGGATCTGGCTGGTGCCTTCATAGATGCGGAACAGCCGCACGTCGCGATACAGCCGCTCGATCCCGTAATCGGCGATATAGCCGGCGCCGCCGAAGATCTGCACCGCCTTGTCGGCGACACGCCCGACCATCTCCGACGCGAAATATTTCGCGGCGGCGCTTTCCAGCACCACGTCCTCGCCCCGATCCTTTTTAGCGGCGGTTTGCAGTACCATGGCGCGGGCGACCAGTGCTTCGGTCTTCATGTCCGCAATCATGCCCTGGATCAGCTGGTGCTGGGCGATCGGCACGCCGAACTGTTTGCGCTCCGAGGCATAAGCGACGCTGTCGGCGATCAGCCGCTCGGCGACTCCGACGCACACCGCGCTGATGTGCAGCCGGCCCCGATCCAGCACCCGCATCGCGATCTTGAAGCCTTCGCCTTCCGCACCGAGCCTGTTGGCAACCGGAACCGGCACGTCATCAAAGTGGACGTCGGCGACCTTGGCGCCCTTCTGCCCCATCTTCTTCTCGGGCTCGCCGATGCTGACGCCGGGCAGGTCGCGGGGCACCAGGAACGCCGACACGCCCCGCGCGCCCTTTTCCTCGCCGGTGCGGGCCATCACCGTGAACAGCGTCGCCTTGTCGGCATTGGTGATGTAGCGCTTGGTGCCCGACAGGCGATACACGTCACCGTCCCTGACCGCCCGCGTCTTCACCGCACCGGAGTCCGAACCGACATCGGGTTCGGTCAGCGCAAAGCTGGTGATGATCTCGCCGCTGGCGATGCGCGGCAGCCATTCGGCCTTCTGCTCAGGGCTGCCGGCCATCACCAGCCCCTGGCTGCCGATCCCGACGTTGGTGCCGAATGTCGAGCGGAACGCCGGCGTCGTCCGCCCCATCTCGATCGCCACACGGCATTCCTCCACCATGTCAAGCGCAAGGCCGCCATGTTCCTCGGCAATCGATAGGCCGAACAGGCCCATCTCCTTCATCTCGGCGACCACGGCATCGGGAATGGCGTCGTTCGCCTCCACTTCGCCTTCCAGCGGCCGCAGCCGCTCGGCGACGAAACGGCGAACGGTGTCGATCAGCGCGTCAAAGGTTTCAGGATCAAGAGCCATGGTGGTGTTCCGATGCAGCGAGCGTCCGCATCATCGTTAGCACCCGGCGCACGGGCGGCAAGCGGCCGGATCGAGAGCGGCACGGGGGCGCGTGCGAGCAGATCTGGGAGTTCGTCGGCGCGGTAACACGTTTCGTCGGATAAGGTTCCCGCGCCGCTTTCCTTGTTTACCAACCTTGCGTAGCCAGCCTTCAACATCTTCCTAGCGGCGGGGGTCGCCCATGAAAATCAAGACGTTGACGGCGCGCTTCGCGCTGGTGGTATCGCTCGGCCTGATGACGGCCGCTCCCGCCTCGGCCCAGTTCTGGCAGTGCGTGACGTTTGCGCGCGCGGCATCGGGGATCCAGATCCGCGGCAATGCCAACACCTGGTGGGGCCAGGCCGCCGGTCGCTATGAGCGGGGCCTCACGCCCAAGGTCGGCGCGGTGCTCTCCTTTGAGCCGACCCGCCGGATGCGCGTCGGCCACGTCGCCATGGTGTCGCGGATCGTCAGCGACCGCGAAGTGCTGCTCACCCACGCCAACTGGTCGCGCCCCGGCCGCATCGAAACCGACGTGCGCGCGGTGGACGTGTCGGCGGCGGGCGATTGGAGCATGGTCAAGGTGTGGTACGCACCGCAGCACGACCTCGGCACGTCGAGCTACCCCACCAACGGCTTCATCTATGCCGATGGCGCGCCGGCGGCAGGCGCCACCGTCACGGCGCCGGCCATCGACACCCCGGCGATCGACGCGCCCACCATCAATACCAACGTCATCGCTACCGCCGCCGCCGTGTCGGTGATTGCCCGCTGAGCCTCAGGCCGCTCCCGGCGTGAAGGTCATCGACACGCCGTTCATGCAGTAACGCTTGCCGGTCGGCTTGGGGCCGTCGTCGAACACGTGCCCCTGGTGACCGCCGCAGCGCGTGCAATGCACCTCCGTGCGGCTCATCAACAACGACCGGTCGCTCCTGGTCGACACGGCACCCGGCAGCGGCGCCCAGAAGCTTGGCCAGCCGGTGCCGCTCTCGAACTTCGTCTTGGACGAATAAAGGTGCTGGCCGCAGCCCTTGCAGGCAAAGATGCCGGCGCGATGCTCGGCGTTGAGCGGGCTCGAAAACGGCCGCTCCGTCCCTTCGTGGCGCAGCACGTCATAGGCGGCCGGCGACAGCTTCTGCCGCCATTGCGCATCGGAAAGCTGAACCGGGAACCGCTCGGCGGCACCGGCCGGCGCGACCTCGCATCCGAACAGGACGCCGGCGGCACCGGCAGCGGCGGCGGCAAGAAAGCCGCGACGGGGGAGGGGCTGTGTCATGCCCCTGATATAGGTAGCCTTCTGCCGCCCCGAAGGGGTCAGTAGCGCGTCACCTCCACCGGCAGGCTGCGATAGCCGTGCACGAAGCAGGCGGCGACGCGGGTTGGCTCGCCCGTGACGTTCGCCCGCATCCGCCGCTTGGCCATCTCCTCCAGCAGGATGCCGATCTGCAGCTCGGCGAGCCTTGCACCGACGCAGCGGTAAACGCCGTGCCCGAACGCCAGGTGCCGGCGCGCATTCGGCCGGTCGACCCGGATGGCATCGACAATCAGGCGGCCGCGTCGGTCCCCTTGCGCCGCCACCACGGCTTGGCGCTGCCCGATTGCAGCACCCCGCGCCGGAACAGTCGCGCGCCGACGCTGATGAAGATCGTCACCCACAACCCCTGCCACAACAGCGCCGCCCCGTGCCGCCACAGGCCCGGCTGGTTGGCCGCATGACCCGCCATCGCGAAGGGGGACGACAGGGGAAATACCTCGGCGAACGTCGCCAGCCACGATCCCGGCTTCGACGCCGCCGCCGACGACAGCGCGAACATCGCGATCTGAAGCACGGTGATCGGCAAGGACAGCATCTGGATCTCGCGCATGGTGGACGCCTGTGCGCCGACGCCCAGGAACACCGAGCCCAGCAGCAGATAGGCCATGATGAAATAAGCGATGAACAGCCCAGCGAATGCCGGTCCACCGACTGCGGGCGCCAGTTCGCCCATGCCCGCCGCCATCGACGGCGGCATCAGCGCGCCGATCTGCCCCACCACCGTCGCCCAGAACGCGACAAACAGCACCGCGACGCCGAACATGCCGAGCAGCTTGCCCATGAACACCGATTCCAGCGGCACCGCCGCCGCCAGCACCTCTATCACCTTGTTGTTGCGCTCCTCCGCCATGGTGCCGACCACCTGTCCGGCGAGGAACAGCGTCAGGAAAAAAATCCCGAACACGGCAAAGAAGGCGGACTGGTGCCCTCCGCCCGCCGACGGCCGCGCCCGAGCGAAGGGGATGCGGCGCGCCTCCAAATGCGGCCGCGCGGCGCCCAGCCGCTCGTCGGCCAGCGTCGCTTCCGCAAGCGCGATCAGGTAATCGGCGGTGCGCGTGCCGGTCGGTGACACCAGCACCGTCGGATGCTCGAGCGGGCCGTACAGCACCGCCGCCGCGTCGTAATCGCGCGCCGCGAACGCCGACCGTGCCTGCGCCGCCGGGTCGCCGGCCGGCGCCAGCGTGGTCAGCGCCGGCGGTGCCTCCGACTGGCGGAACACATCGCGCAGGCGAGTATCGGCCTCGGCAATGGCACGGGTGCGCGACGCGGGCACGATCGCGACGATCCGCGCCCGGTCGTTGGCGCCGTCTGCGACGCTCGCCGCACCTAATGCACCGACCGCGCTAAACGAACCCATGATGACCGGCGCGAACAGGAACAGGAGGAAGATCGGCGTGAACACCGTGGCGATGAAATCGCGCCGCGCGATGGTCAGCGTCTGGCGAACGGTGCGGCGCAGCGTCATGCGGGCGTTCCTTGCGCGTCGCGGCCGACGATGTGGACGAACGCGTCGTGCAGACCCGGCCGCTCGATCGACAGGTCGGCGATGCCGTGGCCGGCGGCAATCAGCCGTCCGAGCACGCCTTCGACCCCCTCCGCGGGCAACTCGAAGCGCCAGCCCTCGCCGTCGCGCACGGCGTCGGCGGGCAGCACGCCCGACACCGCCTCGCCGCGCTCCTTGGGCAGGTAATAGACCCGTTGCGGCAACAGCGCGCGCGCGTCCGCCACCGTGCCCTCGAACCGCCGCTTGCCCCCGGCGATGATCGCCAGCCGGTCGCACAGTCGCTCGGCATGCGCCATCACGTGCGTGGAGAACAGCACGGTCGCGCCGCGGTCGCGCTCGGCGTAGATCAATGCTTCCAGCCGCTCCTGATTAACCGGGTCCAGGCCGGAGAACGGCTCGTCGAGGACCAGCAGGTCGGGCTGATGCACCACCGATCCCAGCAGCTGAACAAGCTGCGCCATCCCCTTGGAGAGCTTGCGGATCTTGCTGTCGGCGGCATGGCCGAGCCCTGCCGCGTCCAGCAGGCTGTTCGCCCGCTTGCGTCCCGTCGCCCAATCGAGCCCGCGCAGCGCGCCCATGAAGGCGATCGCCTCGCGCGCTTTCATAGCGGGGTACAGCCCGCGCTCCTCGGGCAGGTAGCCGACGCGGTCGCTGGCATCGCGCGGGTGCGCACAGCCGAGCAGCGTGCGCGTGCCGCCATCGGGCTCGATGATGCCCAGCAGCATGCGCAAGGTCGTGGTCTTGCCCGCGCCATTGGGGCCGAGCACGCCATAGACGGCGCCGCGCGGCACCGCGATGTCGATGCCGTCCACCACGTTGCGCGCGCCGAACTTCTTGATGAGGCCGGTGGCACTCACCGCCCGATCGTCTGCCAAACCCTTGACCTCTCCGCCGCCGCCTCTAGCTCAGCCCGATGGCAAGAGCGCTTGATCGCGAAACGTGGTAGCGGGCTCACGTGCTCCAAGACAAGCCACTGGAAGAGCGGATCAAGGCCAAGGCCGCCGAACTCGGCTTCGCCGCATGCGGCATCGCGCCGGCCGACGCGGCGCCGCGCGCGGCCGAGCGGCTGCGTGAGTGGCTCGCCGCGGGCCGCCACGGCGACATGATCTGGATGGAGGAGCGCGCCCATCACCGCGAAAGCCCCGCTGGCCTGTGGCCCGAAGCGCGCAGCGTGATCGCCCTCGGCGTGAGCTACGCCCCGGCGCACGACCCGCTCGCCCTCGCCAACGAGGGGGAGGTCGGCCGCATCTCCGTCTATGCGCAGGGCGGTGACTATCACGACGTCGTCAAGCGGCAGCTCAAGGCGCTCGGCCGCTGGCTGGCAGGCGAGGGGGCGTGCGACCTCAAGGTTTTCGTGGACACGGCGCCGGTCATGGAAAAGGCGCTCAGCGAGGCGGCCGGGCTCGGCTGGCAGGGCAAGCACACCAATCTCGTCAGCCGCACATCCGGCAGTTGGCTGTTCCTGGGCGCGATCTACACCACCCTGGCGCTCCAGCCGGACGCGCCCGGCCGCACCAGCTGCGGCAGTTGCGATGCGTGCCTGCGCGCCTGCCCGACCGCGGCTTTCCCCGCGCCGTTCCAGCTCGATGCGCGCCGCTGCATCTCCTATCTGACGATCGAGCATGCTGGCCCGATCCCGCATGAGTTCCGCGAGGCGATCGGCAACCGCATCTACGGTTGCGACGATTGCCTGGCGGTGTGCCCGTGGAACAAGTTCGCCGAAGCCGCCGCGCGCAACATGGCGTTCGCGCCCCGCGCGGAACTGGCCGCGCCGGAACTGGCCGATCTGCTCGCTCTCGACGATGCAGGCTTCCGCCAGGTATTCGTCGGCTCGCCGATCAAGCGCATCGGCCGCGACCGCATGGTCCGGAACGCGGCGATCGCCGCCGGCAACAGCGCGCAACCGTCACTTGTGCCCGCGCTCGCGGCGCTGGCCGATGACGCCTCGCCGGTAGTGCGGGAGGCCGCGGGCTGGGCACTCGATCGCTTGGCAAAAATTGCCGCCAAGCCTCTGTAAGGCGCAGCAACATTCCCTATCTTTCGCCCATGCAGCACCGTTCGGCCGATCCCTTCATCCTCGCATTCGGCGACAGCCTCACCGCCGGCTACGGCCTTCCCCGCGACCACGCCTTTCCCCATCAGCTTGAGCAATTGCTGCGCGAGCGGCATCCGCACGCCATTGTCCACAATGCGGGTGTCTCGGGGGACACCACCGCCGGCGGCCGCGCCCGCTTGCCACGCGTGCTGTTGCGGCTCCCCCGCCGCCCCGATCTGGCGATCGTCGAGCTTGGCGCGAACGACCTGCTCCGCGGCGTCGCGCCGGAGCGCACCCGCGACAACCTCAACTGGATCGTCGGCGAACTCGGGCGCTGCGCCATTCCCGTTCTGCTGGCGGGCATGCAGGCGCCGGCCTTTCTTGGTGCGTTCGCGAGCCGTTTCAACGCGCTGTTCGCCGACGTTGCCAGCGCGCATGGGGTGCCGCTCGACCCCTTTTTCCTGTCAGGCGTGATGGGCGATCGCACGTTGACGCTGGCGGACGGCATCCACCCCAACGGCCGCGCGATCGGCGTGGTTGCTCGCCGCCTCCTTCCGCAGGTCGAGGCGGCGCTGCGCGGCGAAGGCTTCCGCGCCGCGGCCTGACGCGCCGCCTTCTTGCGTGGGGGTCAGCGCCGCCCCGACGCCTGCCCGCCGTCGCGCCGGGTGAGCGCGGCAACGCAGCTGGCCCGGTCGATCGTGCTGCCATCGGGCTCACGCGCATCCAGATAGGTCACCCGCGCCGGCGCATTGCCCTGCGGATACAGATACGCGTCCAGCACGCAGAACTGCCCCTGGAATTGCAGCTTGCGCGCGGTTCCTTCGCGCACGTCCGCATCGGGCTGGCCGAACAGGCGTACCAGTCCCGCCGCATCCTGGCCGACCACATGTTCCAGCCCGCCAGTCGGCATCGCCACCGGCCGTGCGCCAACCGCCGCGGGACGCATCGCTGCCGGCGTGCAAGCCGCAACTGCCAGTGCCCCCACCAATGCTGCCGCGATTCGCTTCATGCTTCGTTCCTTTCACGCGAGCGCCACTCGCGGCCACGCTGATCTTCGAACAGGTCGTCGTCCGCTGAGCGATCCGGCGCCACGCCGCCGGGCTGCAACGGTTGCGCGGCTGTGGCCGTCAATCTACGGCGACACCTCCTTCGAGCGGAGAGCCCCTTGTCCCAACCCAGCTATGACGTCGTCGCGATTGGCAATGCCATCGTCGACATCCTGTCGCAATGCGACGATGCCTTTATCGCCCAGGAGGGCATGGCCAAGGGCTCGATGCAGCTGATGTTCTCGCCCGCCGATGCCGATGCGCTTTACGCCAAGATGGGGCCGGGGATCGAGGCATCGGGCGGGTCGGCGGCCAACACCGTCGCGGGCATCGCCGCGATGGGCGGCCGCTGCGGCTTCATCGGCCAGGTCGCCGACGATCAGCTCGGCGACGTCTTCGCGCACGACATCCGCTCCGTCGGCATCCAGTTCGACACCGCCGCCCGCACCGGCGAGCCGACCACCGCGCGCTGCCTGATCTTTGTGACGCCCGATGGTCAGCGGACCATGAACACGTTTCTCGGCGCATCGCAGTTCCTGCCGGAAGCGGCGCTCGACCGCCAGCTGATCGCCGACGCCGCGATCCTCTATCTCGAAGGCTATCTGTGGGATCCGGAGGAGCCGCGCGCCGCGATGCGCGCCGCCATCGAGGTCGCGCGCAAGGGGGGCCGCAAGGTCGCCTTCACCCTGTCCGACGTGTTCTGCATCTCGCGTCACGGCGACGACTTCCGCAAGCTCATCGCCGACGGGCTGATCGATATCCTGTTCGCCAACGAAAACGAGCTGGCCGCGCTGACCCGGACCGATGAGTTCGAGATGGCGGTCGCGCAGCTGTCGGCGCAGGTGCCGACGCTGGTCGTGACCCGCGGCGAGCAAGGCGCGGTGGCGATCCAGAACGGCGTGCGTGCCGAGGTCGATGCCGAGCCGATTGCAGCGGTGGTCGACACCACCGGTGCGGGCGACCTGTTCGCTGCCGGTTTCCTGCACGGTCAGGCGCAGGGCAGGGACCTGCAAGCCTCGCTCAAGATGGGTGCGGTGTGCGCGGCGGAGATCATCAGCCACTTCGGCGCCCGCCCGCAGGTCGATCTCAAGGCGCTGCTCGCCGGACGGCTCGGCTGAACTGGCCCGCGTTGACCAACGGACCGGCCGGTTCGACCCGGCCGGTCCGCAACAGCTTACCGACCGCCCTTTAGCCGGTCCGCAATCTCCGGCTGCATTGCCGGATCCTCGACCACGTCGACGATGCCGCGCCCCACATAGCTGCGGCGCCGGCTGTAACCGAAATACACCACCAGCCCGATCGCGCCCCACACGAACAGCACCATCTGCGCGAGGAACGGCAGGAACAGGTACAGTCCAACGCAGCCGGCGATCGACAGCGGTGCGACGAACCAGATCAGCGGCGTGCGGAACGGGCGGCGGCGAGTGGGATCGGTGCGGCGCAGCACCAGCACCGACACGGCCACCATCGCGAAGGCGAACAGCGTGCCCGAGTTCGAATAATCGGCGAGCTGCCCGACCGGCAGGAACGCCGCCGCGAATGTCACCACGAAACCGGTGAAGGCGGTGACGACGTAAGGGGTGTGGTACTTCGGGTGAACCTTGGCCAGCGCCTCGGGCAGCAGGCCGTCGCGGGCCATCACGAAGAACACGCGGGTCTGGCCGAACATCATCATCAGCACCACCGAGGGCAGCGCCAGGAAGGCGGCAAGGCCCATGAAGTTGCCAATCCGCGACCAGCCGATCGACCGCAGCACGTGGGCGAGCGCCTCGTGGCTGCACGCCAGCGGCTCGGTCGCGCCGCCCGCGACGATCGCGGCGCAGCGGCTGGCGAGTTCGGGCGTGCCCGGCCCCAGGATCTGCCCGCCCACACCGGTGACGGGCTGGGCGCCCAGCGTGCCGATCGCGCCGGCCGAGACGAGCAGGTAGAAGACCGTGCAGATCACCAGGCTGCCGATCAGGCCGATCGGCACGTTGCGCTGCGGGTTCTTGGTTTCCTCGGCCGCGGTCGACACCGCATCGAAGCCGACATAGGCGAAGAAGATCGACGAAGCGGCGCCGATCACGCCGATTGTTCCCCAGCCATTGGGCAGGAACGGCTGGAACTGCGCGCCCCGCATCACTGGGACGGTGAGCGCGATGAACAGCACCAGCGCCGCGACCTTGATCGACACCAGCACCGCGTTCACCCGCGCGCTTTCGGTGGTGCCGACGATCAGCAGCATCGTCACCAGCCCGGAGATCACCACCGCCGGCAGGTTGATGATGCCGCCCTGGCTCGGCCCGACGGCGAGCGCGGTGGGCACGGTGATGTTGGGCAGGAACGACACGAAATCATGAAGATGCGCCATGAACCCGACGAAATAGCCGGACCAGCCGACCGCCACCGCCGACGCGCCCACCGCGTATTCGAGGATCAGCGCCCAGCCGACCATCCAGGCGAGTAGTTCGCCCATCACCGCATAGGTATAGGTGTAGGCAGAGCCCGCTACCGGCACCATCGAGGCGAGCTCGGAGTAACACAGCGCCGCGACCGCGCACACGAAGCCGGCAATCACGAAGCTGATCATCATGCCCGGGCCGGCCTTTTGCGCCGCCTCGCTGGTCAGCACGAAGATGCCGGTGCCGATCACCGCGCCGACACCCAGCATGGTGAGCTGAAACGCGCCAAGCGAGCGGTGCAGCCCCTTTTTCTCGGCTGTAGCGAGGATGGCGTCGAGTGATTTGACGCGATCAAACAGCATGAACAGGTCCCCCGCGGACGACGACGTTGCGCCGCAATTCTTGTGAAGCGCCGGAGACTAGCCGCTATCGGCTCCGGCGCAATAGCTTAAGCGCCGTGGCCGCTGCCGCCCGCCAGCAACGGGCCGAGCGGGCGGCCGGCGAACAGATGGACGTGGAGGTGCGGCACCTGCTGATGGCTGTCGGGGCCCGTGTTCGCCAGCAGCCGGTAGCCGGGCTCCACCAGTCCCGCCGCGCGCGCAACGGTGCCGACCGCGCGAACGAAGCCGGCGATCTCCGCGTCCGATCCGCGTGCGGAGAAATCGTCCCACGACACATAGGCTCCGCGCGGGATCACCAGCAGGTGGGTGGGTGCCTGGGGGTTGATGTCGTGGAACGCGATCGCCCATTCGTCCTCGAACACGCGGGTCGCGGGAATCTCGCCGCGCAGCACGCGGGCAAAGATGTTGGACGGGTCATAGGGCTGCGTGGCGTCGATCCCCGACATCGCGAATACTCCTAGCTGTGGCGCGCGGCCTTTTCCTCATGGCCCGACAATCCCTCGCGCCGGACAAGCTCGGCTCGCACGTCGTCGAGGCTGAGGTCCGCATCGGCGAGCAGCACGGCGAGGTGGAACAGGAGGTCCGCCGCTTCCGGCACGATCGCCTGCGGGTCGGGCCCGCACGCCGCGATCACCGTTTCCACCGCTTCCTCGCCCACCTTCTGGGCGATCTTGCCGCGCCCCTTGGCGAACAGCGACGCGACATAGGAGGTGCCGGCATCGACATCGCGCCGCGCGCGGATGGTGGCTTCCAGGCGGTCCAGCACATCATCAGACATGGCGTCGCTGGTGGCCCGACGGAGAGGCGGGGTCAACCGCCTGCAACAGATCAGACCGCGCGACGCACCGGCACGCCCGCCGCCGCCAGCGCCGCGTGCGCATCGCCGACGCTCGCCTCGCCGAAGTGAAAGATCGACGCTGCCAGCACCGCGCTGGCATGGCCCTGCGTCACGCCCGCGACCAGGTCCGCCAGCCCGCCGACGCCGCCGCTCGCCACCACCGGCACGGTCGTGCGGTCGGCGATGGCGCGGGTCAGGTCGAGGTCAAAGCCGGTGCGTGTGCCGTCGCGGTCCATCGACGTCACCAGCAACTCGCCCGCACCGAGTTCGGCAAGGCGCAGGGCATGGGTGACCGCATCGATGCCGGTGGCGCGGCGCCCGCCATGGGTGAACACCTCCCACCCATCGCCCGACCGACGCGCGTCGATCGAGGCGACGCAGCACTGGCTGCCGAAGCGCGTCGCGATGTCGGCGACGATCTTGGGCCGCGCCACCGCCGCCGAATTCACCGCCACTTTGTCCGCGCCCGCAAGCAGCAGCGCGCGCGCGTCGTCGGCGGTGCGCACACCGCCGCCGACGGTGAGCGGCATGAAGCACACCGCCGCCGTGCGGCTGACGACGTCGAGGATTGTGCCGCGATCCTCGTGGCTGGCGGTGATGTCGAGGAAACACAATTCGTCCGCGCCCGCCGCATCATAGGCGCGCGCCTGCTCCACCGGATCGCCCGCGTCGATCAGGTCGACGAAGTTGACGCCCTTGACCACCCGCCCGTTCGCGACGTCGAGGCAGGGGATGACGCGCGCGCGAACGGTCATCGGAACGACTTTGCAATCATCCCCACGCCGACCACGATCAGGCCCACCGTCAGCATCACCATTGCCGCGGCGCACAGGCGGAACGCCAACGGGTGCTCGTCACGGCGCAGGCGCAAGGTGGTGACACCGCCGACAGGAAGCCTGACCTCACCGTCGCGGATCTGGCCGCGCAGCGACGGCACATAGCTGGCCGCAATGCCGCTGGCGAGCAGACCTGACACCGACGGCGTCACGCCGCCGACGCCACAGCCAGCGCCGCCGCAAGGTCCAGCCGCCCATCATACAGCGCCCGGCCGGTGATCACCCCTTCGATGCCCCCCTTTGCTCCATTGGCGTGCGCATGCAGCGCCAGCACATGGATGTCGGCGAGGCCCTTGACGCCGCCGCTGGCGATCACCGGGATGCTGACGCTGCGGGCAAGGTCCACCGTCGCCTCGACGTTGCAGCCCTTGAGCAACCCGTCGCGGCCGACGTCGGTGAACAGCAACGCCGCGACGCCCGCATCCTCGAACCGGCGGGCGAGATCGACGGCGGTGACGTCGGACACCTCGGCCCAGCCCTTGGTGGCGACGTGGCCGTCCCTGGCGTCCACCGCCACCACGATGCCGCCGGGAAAAGCGGCCGCCATGTCACGGACAAAGCCGGGGTTTTCCAGCGCGGCGGTGCCGATCACCACCCGCGACACGCCACGGTCGAACCACGCCTCAACCGCCGCCGGGGTGCGGATGCCGCCACCAAGCTGGACGTGGCCGGGAAAGCGCTCGACGATCGCCCGCACCGCATCGCCATTGACCGATTCGCCCGCGAACGCGCCATCGAGGTCGACGACGTGGAGGTGCTCGGCGCCTGCTTGCGCGAACAGCATCGCCTGCGCCGCCGGATCGTCGCCATAGACGGTGGCCCGGTTCATGTCGCCTTCGGCCAGGCGCACCACCTCGCCGCGCTTCAGGTCGATGGCGGGGAAAACGATCAGGCCTGTCCTGAGCGAGGTCGAAGGGCTCACGGCCGCCACTCCAGGAAACGGTTCAGCATCTCGATGCCATAGCGCTGGCTTTTTTCGGGGTGGAACTGAACACCCACCAGATTGTCGCGGCCGATCGCCGCGGTCACCGGCCCGCCATGGTCGGTGGTGGCGATCACGCCGTCGCCATGAAAGGCATAGCTGTGCAGGAAATAGGCCTCGCCCGCCGGCACCAGCGCGTGCGCGCTGCTCGGCGTCACGTCGTTCCAGCCCATGTGCGGCACCTTGGCCTGAGGGTTGCCCGGCTCGATCCGCGCGACCCGGCCGGCGATCCAGCCCAGCCCAGCATGAACGCCCATCTCCTCGCCCGCGTCCGCCATCAGCTGCATGCCGACGCAGATGCCCAGGAACGGCCGCGCCCGCTGCAACGCCGCCTCGCGCAGCGCCTCCTCCAGCCCCGGCACGGCGCGCAGATTGGTGGCGCAGGCGCCGAACGCGCCGACGCCGGGCAGGACGATGCGATCGGCCGCCAGAACGGCGTCCGGATCGGCGGTTACCGTCAGCTCCTCGCATCCGGCCGCACGCAGCGCATTGGCCACCGAATGGAGGTTGCCCGATTCGATATCGATCAGCGCCAGGGTCATGCCGCCACCTGCACGCCCAGCAGCCCCGCGAGCGCCGGCGCGGCCATGCTGGCGGTAAACGCCACCACCTCGATCTCGGCGAGCCCGCCGCTGACAAACGGATCGGTCGCGACCAGCGCTTCCACCGCCTCGCGATCGCCACGCATCACCACCACGCCGCCGGTGCGCGGCACCTGCCGGCCGGAGGCGATCACCAGGTCGTTGGCATAGGCCTGCCGCAGCCACCCGACATGCGCCGCCATGGCCGCGTCGATCGCCTCCAGCGGCGCGACGTAGCGCAACGTCACCACGCACATGGGCGCGCCCGGCCGCACGAACGGCTCGTGGGCGGTGCCGTTCACAGCGTCCCCTTGGTGGAGGGGATCGCGTCCGCCTTGCGCAGATCGATCTCCACCGCCTGGCGAAGAGCTCGCGCCAACCCCTTGAACGCGCTTTCGATCATGTGGTGGTTGTTCTTGCCGTACAGCGTCTCGACGTGAAGCGTGATGCCGGCCGTCTGCGCAAAGCTGTGGAACCAGTGTTCGAACAGTTCGGTGTCGATCTCGCCCAGCCGCGCCAGCGTGAACTCCGTTTTCCATGCCAGCCAGGGCCGTCCCGATATGTCGAGCGCCACCCGCGTCAGCGTTTCGTCCATGGGGGAGAGCGCGTCGCCATAGCGGCGGATGCCGCGCTTGTCGCCGAGGGCCTGGGCGATCGCCTGACCGATCGCCAGCCCCGAATCCTCAACGGTATGATGCTCGTCGATGTGCAGATCGCCCTCGATCCGGCAGTCGATATCGATCAGCGAATGCCGCGACAGCTGCTCCAGCATGTGGTCGAGGAAACCGATGCCGGTCGCCAGATTGTACGCGCCCGTACCGTCGAGATTGACGGTGACGTCGATCCGCGTTTCGGCGGTGGAGCGGTTGATGGTCGCGGTGCGCATGTCCGGCTCCTTAGCGCGGCGGCGACGTCATGCAATCTTGACCCGCCTTCAAACACCGCTAACCCATGGATCATGAGCGACAGCCTTCCCGACAGCCTGATTCCGTACGATGAGATCGTGCAGGAAGCGCTGCGCGCCGTGGTCGGCCGCGTGCTGAACTCGGTTGCCGAGTCGGGCGGGCTGCCCGGCGAGCACCATTTCTACATCACCTTCAAGACGCACGCACCGGGTGTCGACATCCCGCAACGGCTGATCGAGCGGTTTCCCGACGAGATGACCATCGTGCTCCAGAACCGTTTCTGGGACCTGACGGTGGATCATGAGCGGTTTTCGGTGGGGCTGAGCTTCAATCAGGTGCCGTCGAAGCTCGTCGTGCCTTATGGCGCGATCACCGGTTTCCATGACCCCGCCGTCAATTTCGAGCTGCGGTTCCAGGCGCAGGAGGGGCCCGGCGATGGCCCCGGCGGCCATGACGCGGCGGAGAATGACGGTCCGACCGTCACGCCGGTCGAGGACGGCTCCAACGTCGTGTCGGTGGACTTCAAGCGGAAAAAGTGAGCCGGGCGCGAGCCTAGCAGCTTAGCTGAAACGCGGTCGCGCCAGCGACGCAAACTGGATTTACTCCCGTGACCGGCCTCGGCATTAGACCGGCATGACCAGCACCCGCACCGAAACCGACTCGATCGGCCCGATCGACGTTCGCGCCGACGCCTATTGGGGCGCGCAGACCCAGCGCTCGATCGAGAACTTCCCGTTCGGGCCCAAGGAGCAGATGCCCCTCGGCATCGTTCACGCACTCGCGATCGTGAAGCAGGCCGCCGCTCGCGTGAACCGCGCCCACGGCCTCGCGCCTGAAAAGGCCGACGCGATCGAGGCGGCCGCGGCCCGAGTCGCGGCGGGCGAACTCGACGACCAGTTCCCGCTGGTGATCTGGCAGACCGGCTCGGGCACCCAGTCGAACATGAACGCCAACGAGGTGATCGCCGGGGTCGCCAACGAGGCGCTGTCGGGCACGCGGGGCGGCAAGTCGCCCGTCCATCCCAATGACGACGTCAACCGCAGCCAGTCGTCCAACGATACCTTCCCGACCGCGCTCCACGTCGCCGCCGCGCTTGCCGTGACGCAGCAGCTTTACCCCGCGCTCGACACGCTTCACGCCGCGCTCGACGCCAAGGCGCGCGATTGGAACGACGTGGTCAAGATCGGCCGCACCCACCTTCAGGATGCGACGCCCCTGACGCTGGGGCAGGAGTTTTCGGGCTACGCGCAGCAGATCGCCAATGCGCGCCAGCGGATCGAGGGCACGCTGCGCTACAACATCATGCCGCTGGCGCAGGGCGGCACCGCCGTCGGCACCGGCCTCAACGCCCCCGCCGGCTTCGCCGAAGCCATTGCCGGGGAGATCGCCGACCTCACCGGGCTGCCCTTCGTCACCGCGCCCAACAAGTTCGAGGCGCTGGCGTCCAACGACGGGCTGGTCGACCTCCACGGCACGCTCAACGTCCTCGCCGTCGCCCTCACCAAGATCGCCAACGACATCCGCCTGTTGGGCTCCGGCCCGCGCTCGGGTCTCGGCGAGCTGGAGCTGCCCGCCAACGAGCCCGGCAGCTCGATCATGCCCGGCAAGGTCAACCCCACCCAGGCGGAGATGCTGACCATGGTCGCCGCACAGGTGATGGGCAACAACGTCGCCGTCACCGTCGGTGGCCTCCAGGGGCATATGGAGCTCAACGTCTTCAAGCCGCTGATCGGCGCCAACGTGCTGCGCTCGATCCATCTGCTGTCGGTCGGCATGGAAAGCTTCGCCGCGCGCACCGTGGAGGGCACCACCGCCCGCCGCGACAACATCAAGCGGCTGGTCGGCCAGTCGCTGATGCTGGTAACGGCGCTCGCGCCCGAGATCGGCTATGACAACGCGGCAAAGATCGCCAAGCACGCGCACGAGAAAGGCCAGACGCTCAAGGAAGCGGGGCTCGAACTTGGCCTGGTCGATGCGGAGACGTTCGACCGCGTGGTGAAGCCGGAATCAATGCTGGGTCGCTGATCCACACTTCCCACCGTTCGCCCTGGTGACGAGGTCGCCGAAGCTCCCAGCTTCGGCTAGAAGGTCTGGGAGACCTTCTACCTTGTCACTGTCGAAGGGCCGTTCTTCTGTTTCGGCTGGGTCTGGACACATCCAGCCGAACGGGAGGGGGAACCGCCGAGCCCGTTCCCGCGTCTCTCCCGACAAGGAGAACGAGCATGAGTGCAACCACCATCGGCGCGCTGATCGGCGGCGCGATCGACAGCATGAGCGGCGATGACGATTCGTCCGCCGACGGCGCGATCAAGGGCGCGGTTCTCGCCAACGTGTTGAAGGTCGTTCTGCCGGTCGCCGTCACCTACGCGGTCGGCTGGGCGGTGCTGCGCGGCGCCGCCGAACTCAAGGACAAGGCATTCGGCGGAGGCGACCAATGATCGGCCGGCTCGTGGGTGCGCTGGTCGGGCGCGAACTTGGCCGCCGCGAGGGCGCCGGTGGCCTCAAGGGGGCCGCGGTCGGCACGCTGGCGCTCGGCGTGCTGCGCCGGATGGGGCCGCTCGGCTGGGCGATCGGCGGCGCTTATGTGGCAAAGCAGGCGCTCGACCGCCGGCGCGAGCGGCGCGACCAGCGCGGCTAGCGTCAGCCGCCCGCCTGCCACTGCCGGACCGCGTCGATCGGGTGCACCAGCATCAGGACGTTGAGCGTCAGATTGTCGCGAATCACCCCTAGCGCGATCAGCTCGAGCGCCACCGCCAGCACCGCCGCTCCCCAGGCAGGGACGTGGCGGGCGATGGCGAAGCCTAGCATCATGCAGCCAATGTCGCCTAGCGAATTGAACACGCTGTCGCCGCGATAGCCGAACGCCGTCGTCACCGCGCGATACCGGTCGATCACCGCCGGGCTGTTCTCCAGCACTTCCCACGCCGCCTCGACCAGCACCGCGAGGACCAGTCGTACCCGCACGGGCAAGCGACGCAACGTTAGCCAGCCCG
>Ga0210040_10001845_pt1 | contig 31025 bp, 25 predicted proteins | sample CryGeyCG12114_NA_FD_185462 | JGI IMG/M metagenome (GOLD analysis project Ga0210040, IMG submission 185462) | Groundwater microbial communities from aquifer - Crystal Geyser CG19_WC_8/21/14_NA (SPAdes) (version 2) | ecosystem: Environmental > Aquatic > Deep subsurface > Groundwater | place: USA...
TGATCCTGGTCGGCGCCCGCATCCAGGACACCCGGCCCATCTCGCGACGCCAGAACCCCTCCGGATCCCGCGCCGCCTCGGTCACCATCGCCTCCCGCCGCACAGCATCCACCCGCGCACCAGCGGCGATCTCTGGCTTCACGGGAATGACGGAATGGTCGGTCATGGCGCTCCTCCGGGGCTTTGCCCTTCGGGTGCCATCGTCACGTTCGCGCGCAAGGCGTCAAGCGGAGGGGTGCACCTCCACGGATGCGCGGCCCATGCGCGCGCTCACATGACGGAACGAAGCCAGGGTGTGGAGGGGGGCACCGGGGGATTGCTCCCCCGGCATCCTTCATTCAGCGGTAGCGGTAGTAGCGCGGCGGCGGCGGCCCGGCGAAGCGGCGGGGCGGACCGTAGTGGCGGCGCGCATAGGGCCGACCGTAGTAGCCCCGGGGCGGCGGGCCGCGCCAGTGGTCGCGGCCTCGATAATACCGCCCGGGGGGACCGTACTGCACGGGCATGGCCTGCACGGGCGCCCCCTGATCCGTGAACACGGCGGGCGCGACCTGCGCCTCCGCGGCCGGGGCGGTCGCCAGGGCGGGCGCGCCGACCAGAAGGCCGAGAACCAGAGCCTTGCGGCCCCAAGACCCGAGGCGCGCGAGTGTCGCTCGCATGGTGGATTCCTCCTTCGTGGCGGGCCAGAGGGCCCTTCACCAACCCATCTAACGCAGCGAAGCGGGCGGGGTCGCGACGGGAATGCGGCGGGGCCGGGGCATTTCGTTTCGTTTCATGATATGCTGCCGCGCCTCAGAGACCGGCATCGGCTGGCACCAGGATCAAGCCTTCCACCAGCCGTGACTCCACGGCCTCCAGCGAATCGCCCGCGCAGGGGCCGCTGGTGCAGAAGCCGTCCTCCACTCGGAAGCGGGCGCCATGGGTGGAGCAGATGATGTGCCGGCCCGCACCGTCGAGGAAGCGGTGGGGCATGGGCTCCAGCGGCACGCCGAGATGGGGGCAGGCGTTCACGTAGACATGCACGGCCTCGCCGCGGCGCACGGCCAGTAGCCCCGTGAAGCCGCCGGGCGGGGGCGGGAAGCCGCGGGCGGCGCCTTCGGCGATCTCCTCCAGGCGGCAGAGGGCGCGCTCCGCCGTCACAGCCCGGCCATCTCCGACAGCACCGCCCAGTGGGCGGGGGAAACGGGCACCACGGACAGGCGCGACTGGCGGATGAGCGCGAGGCCTTCCAGCCGCGGCTCGGCCTTCATGGCGGCGAGGGTCACGCGGCGTGGCACGGAGCGGAGGGCACGCATGTCCACGCAGCACCAGCGGCCGCTTTCCTCCGTCGGGTCCGGGTAGGCCTCGCGCGCCACCTCCACGATGCCGACGATCTCGCGGCCCTCGTTGGAATGATAGAAGAAGGCCAGGTCGCCCAGGCGCATCTCGCGCAGGTTCCGGGCCGCCAGCGCATTGCGCACGCCAGTCCATGGCTCCACCCCGACGGCCACCTGCTGGTCCCAGGAGAAGGCGTCGGGCTCGCTCTTCACCAGCCAGTGGGCCGTCACGGCGGGGGAGGCCCTGGAGGCAGGCGGGAGATGATGAAAGTCATGGCGTCGGTCCGGTGGCATGGGCGAATCGGCGCCCGCGACCGGCATCGAAGCCCCCTTGGGGCGCCCCGTGCAATGGAGGGGCAGGTTCAGCCCGGCGTGGGGTCGTTGTGGACGCGGCGCAGCCGGACGGCGAGGCCGGCCAGCAGCCCGCCGCCCACCACCGCCTGGATCGCCACCAGCCAGATCAGCGCCAGCAGCCCCGGCCCGGGCGCGGCCACCAGCCAGAGCCCGACCAGGATGCTGAGCAGCCCCGACAGCCCCAGCATCCAGCTTCCGCTGCGCCAGCCCAGCACCGCGCGGAACACCCCGGCCGCCATGGACCAGGCGCCCACCAGCAGCACGAGCACGATGGCGGAGGCGATCGGCATCATCAGCAGCACCGCGGCCGCGACCAGGGAGGCCAGGCCCTCAAGCCAGAGCCAGCCGGTGCCTGGCCGCCGCACCCCGAGCATGGCGGGTCGCCCGGTGACCGCCTGCCACAGGGTGAAGGCCCCATCGAGCGCGAGCCAGGCCGCCAGGGTGCCAAGGATCACCACCAGCCCAAGGCCGGGCGCCATGAAGGCGAAAATGCCGAAAAGAATGGAGACGATCCCGCGCAGCAGCAGCAGCCACCACCCGTTCGCCAGGGCGCGGATCATGCGGAAACGCCCTTCGGGGGCAGGATGCATGGCGATGGACATGATGCGTCGTCTCCGGCGCGGGTTCCTGCGTGGAGCGGCAAAGGGCGCGCAAGGTTGCGCGCCGAAACGAGGGGGGAAGTGGATGGTGGAGCTGAGGGGAATCGAACCCCTGGCCTCGTCATTGCGAACGACGCGCTCTCCCAACTGAGCTACAGCCCCGTGCCATCGGCCGCACCGGGGTTGGGCACCGGTGCGCGAGGCGGGCTTATTCCCCGCCAACCCCGCGCCGTCAAGCGCCACTTGCGTTGCGGAACGCGCGAGGGGCGGGCGGGGCATGGCTGGACGGACCTCATGACCGGCCATACACAACGCCCGACGTGGAATCGGGGGCGGCAGGATGACGGCGATCTTCTGGCTGATCGATCAGGTGATCGGCCTCTATGTCTGGGTGCTGATCATCGCGGCGGTGTTCAGCATGCTCACCGCCTTCAACGTGCTGGACACCCGCAACCGGCTGGTCTGGACGATCGGGGACTTCCTGTGGCGCGTCACCGAGCCCGTGCTGCGGCCGATCCGGCGCTTCCTGCCGGACCTGGGCGGCGTGGACCTTTCGCCCCTGGTGCTCATCCTGCTGCTGCAGGCGCTGCGGATTTTCCTGAACGTCACGGTGTTCCCCGCCCTCTGGCGGCTGGCGGCCTGACGTGACGGCGCGGCTGCTGGACGGCAAGGCGGCCGGCGCGCGGCTCCGCGCGGCGCTCGGGGCGCGCGTGGCGGGCCTGGGTTTCCGGCCGGGGCTGCGGGTGGTCCGGGTGGGGGACGACCCGGCCAGCGTGGTTTACGTCCGCTCCAAGGACCGCGCCGCCAAGGAAGCGGGCTTTGACAGCGAGACGATCCTCCTACCCGAGGACGTGCCGGAGGACGGGCTGCTCGAGGTGGTGCGCCGCCTGAACGCCGACCCGGCGGTGGACGGCATCCTGGTCCAGCTTCCCCTGCCCAAGCACATCGACCCCCAGCGCGTGCTGGAGGCGGTGGACCCCGCCAAGGACGTGGACGGCTTCCACCCGGTCAATGCCGGCCGCCTCGCCGCGGGGCTGCCCGGGCTGGTGCCCTGCACGCCCAAGGGCGTGATGCACCTGCTGGCCAAGGCGGGCGTCGCGCTTTCGGGCGCCCGCGCCGTGGTGCTGGGGCGCAGCGCCATCGTGGGGCGGCCCATGGCGGCGCTGCTGCTGGCGGCGGATGCCACGGTGACCATGCTCCACTCCCGCTCCCGCGACATCGCGGAGGAGTGTCGCCGGGCCGAGGTGCTGGTGGCGGCCGTGGGGCGCGAGGCCATGGTAAGGGGTGACTGGATCGCCCCGGGCGCCGTGGTGGTGGATGTGGGCATCAACCGGCGGGCGGACGGCAAGCTGGCCGGGGACGTGGAATTCGAGGCCGCGCGCGAGCGGGCCGGCTGGATCACGCCCGTGCCCGGCGGCGTGGGGCCCATGACCATCGCCTGCCTGCTGGAGAACACGCTGGAGGCGGCGCTCGCCCGCCGAGGCGCGACCGAGCTGCAGCCCAACGGCGGCGTGGCCGAGGAGCACGCGACGCCCGAGGAATCCTACGGCCACGGGCCTGGCCTGGCCTGATCCGGCCTGGGCCCCGGCGCGGATCCATCACCTCCGGCTGACAAGCTGAAGGCTTCCATGACGTGGCCTCGCAGGTCGCCAAGGCGGTGCGGCGCGGCCGGCAGCGGCTCCCCCGGCTGCCGCGGACTTCCTCTGCGGATGCGTGCCGCCAAGAGATGGCGGACGGCCGTCACGGGCTCGCCTCCGGCGCCGGGTCCTTCGGCCGCATGATTCCCGGGGGCCTGTGCGGCCGGGGCGGTGGTGGTATGGGGCTGCCGATGCGCCTGATCCCTGCCGCCAGCACCCAGGCCCGCCGGTTGCGCGGGCGCCTCCCATGACGGCGGGCACCCTGCGCTCGGCCGCGCTGGCCGTGGCCTTTGTGCTGATCTGGGGATCCGCCTTCAACGCCGCCCGGGTGGTGGTGCTGGAATGGCCGCCCTTCTGGGCGCTCGCCCTTCGCTTCCTGGTCACCGCGCCGCTCCTGCTCGGCCTGGCCTGGGCCACGAAGGCGCGCTGGCCGGGCCGGGGTGACCTCGGGCGGGTGGTGCTGATGGGCCTGCTGGGGACGGGCGGCTATCTCGCCTTCTCCTGGTGGGCCATGTCGCTCATCCCATCCGGCCTCGTGGCGCTGATCACCGCCGCCACCCCGCTGGTGGTCGCCCTGGGCGAGACGGTGCTGTTCGGCCGCCGTCCCTCCTCCATGGCCTGGGTCGGGCTGGCGCTCGGCTGGGCCGGGGTGGCCCTGCTGGGCGGCGCGCGGCTGGCCGGGCATCTCGGCGACAGCCCGGGGGAGGTGCTGGGCGTGGTTCTGGCGCTGCTCGGCGCCACCAGCCAGGCGGCCGGGCTGCTCGCCTTCGCCCCGGCGCGGGGCCGGGTGGACCTGTGGTCCGCGACGGCCGGGCAAAGCCTGGTGAGTGCCGCCCTGCTGCTTGGGCTGGCGCTGGTGCTGGAGGGGGCGCCGCCCACCTCCGCCAGCCCTCAGGTCTGGCTGGGGCTGGCCTACAGCGTCACCGTGGTGGGGGTTGGCGGCTACGCGCTGCTGTTCGTCCTGCTCCGGCGCTTCCCGCCCTCCACCGCGGCGGCCCTGCAGCTCATGGCGCCTCCGGTGGCCACGCTGATCGGCTGGGCCGCCCTGGGGGAGGTGCTGGGCTGGGCCGATCTGGGGGGCGGCGCGCTGACCCTGGCGGGCCTTGCGCTGCTGTTCCGGGCCCGCGCCAGGGAGGGCTGAGCGGCGCGGCCGGCCCGGCGCGGGCAAAGGGCATGGCGGGGCGGCGCGAAAAGGACTGCACAGGCGCGCTGAAATAGGCCAATCGCCTCCCCCAATGTCCGCCAATCCCACCCGCTCCGCCGCCTTCACCCTTCTTTCCGCCGTGCTGGAGCGCCGCCGTGGCCTCGAGGAGGCGCTGGACGCCCTGCCGGGCGGCCTCCAGCCGCGCGACAAGGCGGCCGCCCATCGCATCGCCGCCGCCGTGCTGCGGCGCCTCGGCAGCATCGACGCGGTGCTGGAGCCCTATCTCCGGCGGGAGCCCTCGCCGCCCGCGCTGCAGGCGCTGCGGATCGGCGTGGCGGAGCTGCTGCTGCTCGGCACGCCCCCCCATGCGGCGGTGGCCACCGCGGTCGCCCTGGCGCCGCGTCCCTTCGCGGGGCTGGTCAATGCCGTGCTGCGCAAGGTTTCCACCGGGGGCGCCGCGGCGCTGGAGGGGCTGGACGCCGCGCGCCTGGACACCCCACCCTGGCTCTGGTCCGCCTGGCACGCCGCCTATGGCCCCAAGGTTCGCGCCATCGCCGAGGCCCACACCCGTCCGGCGCCGCTCGACCTTTCCCTCGTTCCCGGTGCCGAGGTGCCGGAAGGGGCGGAGGTGCTGCCCAACGGCACCGCCCGGCTGCCGCCCGGCACCCGCATCACCGAGATCCCCGGCTTCGCCGAGGGCGGCTTCTGGGCGCAGGACGCCGCGGCCAGCCTGCCCGCCCGGCTGCTGGCGGTGCGGCCGGGGGAGAAGGTGGCCGATCTCTGCGCAGCGCCGGGAGGCAAGACCGCCCAGCTCATCGCCGCCGGGGCGGAGGTCACGGCGGTGGAGAAGGAGGAGCGGCGGGCGGTCCGCCTGCGCGAGAACCTCGCGCGCCTGAAGATGTCCGCCGAGGTGGCGGTGGCCGATGCCATTCCCTGGTCGGCGGAGCGGCGGGGAAGCTTCGGGGCCGTGCTGCTCGATGCCCCCTGCACCGCCACCGGCACCATCCGGCGCCACCCGGAGGTGCCGCACCTGCGCCGCCCGCGCGACGTGCCCAAGCTGGCCGCGACCCAGGCCGCGCTGATCGAGGCCGCCGCCGGGCTGGTGGCGCCGGGCGGGCGCCTGGTGGTGGCCACCTGCTCGCTTCAGCCGGAGGAGGGGGAGGCGCATCTGTCCCGCCTGGCGGCGCTGGGCCTGCGCCCCGATCCCGTGCGGGCGGAGGAGGTGCCGGGGCTGGAGCAGGCCATCACGCCCGAGGGCGCGCTGCGGACCCGGCCGGACTTCTGGGGGGAGCGCGGCGGGATGGACGGCTTCTTCGTCGCCCGCTTTATCCGGGGTTAGCCTCCGGGTGCGCGTCCTGTTCGTCGCCAACGTCGATTTCTCGCTGCTGCACTTCATCCTGCCGCTGATGCGAGGCGCCCGCGCGCGCGGGCACGAGGTGCTGGCCGCCTGCGCCGAGGGACCGCTGCTGGAGCTGGTTCGGGCGGAGGGCTTCACGGTGCTTCCCGTGCCGCTCTCCCGCAGCCTGTCTCCGCCGGCCAACTGGCGGGCGCTCCGCGCCCTGCGGCGCCTGATGCGGGAGGCGCGGCCAGACCTCGTGCATGCGCATTTCCCGATTTCCGGCCTTCTGGCGCGCCTGGCGGCCCGGATGGAGGGGGTGCCGCGCACGGCCTATACGGTGCACGGCTTTCTGTTCAACCAGCCCGGTCCCCTGTGGCGGCGCGGGCTGTCGCTCGTGGTGGAATGGCTGGGCGGGCGCCTGACCGACACCTTTCTCACCGTCAGCGAGGAGGAGGCGGGCGATGCGCGCCGCCTGCGCATCCACCGCCGGGCCACGGCGGCGCTGAACGGCCGCGATCCCCTGCGCTTCCATCCCGATGCCGGGGCCCGCGCCGCGGTGCGCGCCGAACTGGGCCTGGGCGCGGAGGAGGTGGTGATCACGGCCGTCTCGCGCCTCGTGCGGCACAAGGGGTATCCGGAGCTTCTGCGCGCGGTGGAGGCGGTGCCGGGCGCAACGCTCTGCGTGGTGGGGGAGCGGCTTTCCACCGACCATGGCGGCAACGTGGAGCCGGACTTCGAGCGCGCCGAGCGGACCTTGGGCCGGCGGCTGCGGCGGCTGGGATACCGGCACGACACGGAGCGGGTGCTGGCGGCCTCGGACATCTTCTGCCTGCCCTCGCACTTCGAGGGCCTGCCCATGTCGGTGATCGAGGCCATGCTCACCGGACTTCCGGTGGTGGCGACCGACATCAGCGGCCCGCGGGAGCAGGTGGCGGCGGGGGAGACCGGGCTTCTGGTGCCGCCTGGAACGGTGGAGCCCCTGGCGGCCGCGCTGAACCGCCTGGCGGGCGATGCCGGACTGCGCGGCCGAATGGGGGAGGCCGCGCGGGCGCGGGCGCTGGCGCTCTATGACGAGCGCGTGGTGGTGGCGCGGACGCTGGACCTGCTGGGTCTCTGAGCGCAGCCGCGCGCGCCGCTCAGAAGTCGGTCGCGCGCCCCTTCTGCTCCCAGTCGCCGAAGCGCGTGGGCTCCGGTCCCTTCGGGCCGCCGATCTCGGGCGGCAGCGGGGGCGCCGGGGGCTTGGGCGCCGCAACCGGAGGGGCGGGCCGGGGCTTGGTGTCGTTTGTCTCGGGCATGGTCCCTAGATAGGGACGGACCCCGAAGGAGGAACAGGCCCCGTGTCCGGTTACGCTCGCACCGCCATGCTGATGGCGGCCCTGACCGCCCTCTTCGCGGGCGTCGGTTTTCTGCTCGGCGGCCGGCAGGGCATGGTGATCGCCTTCGTGATGGCGGCCGGGATGAACCTGTTCTCCTGGTGGAACTCGGACCGCATGGTGCTCCGGATGCACCATGCCCAGCCGATCGGGCCGGGGGACGACCCGCGCCTGTATCAGCTCGTGGCGGGGCTCGCGGCGCGGGCGGGGTTGCCGATGCCCGCGCTCTACCTGATCCACGAGGACCAGCCCAACGCCTTCGCCACCGGCCGCTCGCCGGAGCGCGCGGCGGTGGCCGTGACCGCGGGCCTGCTGGCGCTGATGCCGGAGGAGGAGGTGGCGGGCGTCATCGCGCACGAGCTGGCGCATATCCGCAACCGCGACACGCTGATCATGACCGTCACCGCCAGCCTGGCCGGCGCCATCGGCATGGTGGCGCAGTTCGGCGGCCTGTTCGGGCGGCGGGACCGGAACCCGCTGGGCGGGATCGGGGTGCTGCTGGCCATCATCGTGGCGCCGCTGGTGGCCATGGTGGTGCAGATGGCGGTGAGCCGTTCCCGCGAATACGAGGCCGACCGGCTGGGTGCCGAGATCGCGGGGCACCCGCGGGGCTTGGCGAACGCCCTGCAGCGACTGGAGGCCGGGCGCCACGCGATCCCCAACGCCTCCGCCGAGGCGAATCCGGCGACCGCGCACCTGTTCATCGTCAACCCGCTCTCGGGCGCCGGGGTGGACAGCCTGTTCTCCACCCATCCGAGCACGGAGAACCGCGTGCGCGCGCTGATGGAACTGGCGGGCGGGATGGCGCCGCGCCAGCCCGCCGCGCATGGTCCCTGGGGCGCGGCCGCGCCGCGGGGCGGGGCCGGGCGGCCCTGGGAACGCGGCCGGCGCGGGCCTTGGGCGTAGGGGAACGGAGGATCGGATGGTTCTGCAAGGCGTGCGCGCCCTGGTGTTCGACGTGTTCGGCACCGTGGTGGACTGGCGGGGCGGCGTGGCGCGCGACGCGGCGCCGTTCCTTGCGCGGCATGGCGCCGCGGACGCCGATCCGGCCGGCTTCGCCGATGCCTGGCGGCGGCGCTACCAGCCGGCGATGGAGGCGGTGCGCAGCGGCGCGCGCCCCTTCACGCGGCTGGACGTGCTGCACCGGGAGAACCTGGAGGCGGTGCTGCCCGATTTCGGGATCGACCCCGCGGGGGTTCCTCCGGCGGAGCTGGAGGCGCTGAACCTTGCCTGGCACCGCCTGGACCCCTGGCCGGACGCGGTGGCCGGGCTCGCGCGGCTGAGGGCACGCTACGTCATCGCACCCCTGTCGAATGGCAACATCGCGCTGATGATCGATATGGCCAAGCGCGCCGGCCTTCCCTGGGATGCCATCCTGGGGGCGGAGGTGGCCCGCGCCTACAAGCCGGCGCCCGAGGCCTATCTGCGCACCGCCGAGGTTCTGGCCATGCGGCCGGAGGAGATCTGCCTGGTGGCCGCGCACAACGACGACCTCGCGGCGGCCCGCCGCTGCGGCCTGCGCACCGCCTTTGTTCCCCGGCCCACCGAGCACGGGCCGGGGCAGGCGAAGGATCTTTCGCCCGCGCAGGACTGGGACGTGGTGGCGGAGGACTTCGGGACGCTGGCCGCGCGGCTCGGTCTTTAGGACGGCGCGGAGGCCGCCGCGGCCTGCCGCAGCTTCTCCAGGGACTGGAGCGCGCCGCGGGCGGATTCAATGGCCTCGGGCGTCTGCGCGTGCTGCGGCCCGACTTCGGAGAAGCGGGCGCGCATGTCGCGCATGGTCTGGTCATAGGCCGCGTTGCCGTTGAAGCCGCGTGGCGCACGCTCGGCGATCTGCCAGCTTTCGCGCACCTTCTGCATCAGGTGGACCATCTCCGGCGAGGTGGCGCCCGCCTGCGTCGGCCGCGATCCGCCGGCCTCGGCGCGCGAGATCTCCTGCCGCAGGTCCGTGATGCCGCGGTCCAGCATGCCCAGATAGGTCGGCATGTCCGGTGCCTGCGGGGTCGGCGTCACCGGGTTCGCATCCCGGGCGGAGGGGGTGACGGCGGCGGGCGGCGCACCGGCCGTGCCCGTCTGGGCCTGGGCGGTGCCCAGCGGGGCAGCGGAGAAGGGGGCGAGCGCCAGGGCGGCAACCAGCAGGCGGGTTTTCGCGCGCATCGGAAAGCTCCGTGATCGGGTTGGGTGCGAACGCCCGGTTCGATGCCGCGGTTTCGCGAACTGGAACAAACCCGGCTCCCGCCGGCGGTGCCCGCGTCAGCACACGTGGAATGCGCACATTGCATCCTTCGCGGGCGTGAATTGACGCGCTGCCCGCACCAACTCACGGGAACGCAGCATCCGGCACGGTTGCCGCGCGCCGGGAGAAGCCTTGATGTCCGCCTCCACCTTCACCCAAGCGCCGCCCCTGCCTCGCCCACCGGGCGTGCAGGCCGTGGCGGCCACGGGTGCCGCGCTGCTGTTGCTGCTCGGCATGGCGCTGCTGGGGCAGCAGATCGGTGGGCGGCAGGCCGCGCTGTACCTTCTGGGCGGAGCGCTGGGGCTTGTTCTCTACCATGCCGCCTTCGGCTTCACCTCCGCCTGGCGCGTCTTCATCGCGGACCGGCGGGGCGAGGGCCTGCGCGCGCAGATGCTGATGCTGGCCATCGCGGTTCTGCTGTTCTTCCCGGCGCTGTCCGCCGGCACGCTCTTCGGCCAGCCCGTGCAGGGGCTGGTGGCGCCGGTCGGCGTGTCCGTGGTGTTCGGCGCCTTCCTGTTCGGCATCGGCATGCAGCTTGGCGGCGGCTGCGCCTCGGGCACGCTCTACACGGCGGGCGGGGGCTCCGTGCGGATGGTGCTGACGCTGCTCGCCTTTGTGGTGGGCTCCACCTTCGGCGCGGCGCACCTGCACTGGTGGTCGGCGCTGCCCCACCTGCCGGCGATTTCGGTGATCGGCGCCTGGGGCGTCGGGCCGGCGCTGGCCGTGAACCTCGCCCTTTTCGCGGCCATCGCGGCCGTGACGGTTGTGCTGGAACGGCGGCGCCACGGGCGGCTGGTGCAGGCTCCGGCTCCCGCCCGCACCGGCCTGCCCCGGCTGCTGCGCGGGCCCTGGCCCATCCTGGCCGGGGCCGTGGCACTGGCGGTGCTGAACTTCGCCACCCTGGCCCTGGCCGGCCGTCCCTGGGGCATCACCTCCGCCTTCGCGCTCTGGGGTTCCAAGGCGGCGCTGGCCATGGGCTTCGACGTCGCCTCCTGGCCCTTCTGGTCCAGCCCGGCCCAGGCGGCGGCGCTCCAGGGCAGCGTGCTGGCCGATGTCACCTCGGTGATGGACTTCGGCATCATCGTGGGCGCGCTGCTGGCCGCGGCGCTGGCCGGCCGTTACGCCCCCACCTTCCGCATTCCGCTTCGCTCCGCCGCGGCCGCGGTGGTGGGCGGCATCATGCTCGGCTACGGCTCGCGGCTCGCCTATGGCTGCAACATCGGCGCGTATTTCTCGGGCATCGCCTCCGGCAGCCTGCATGGCTGGGCCTGGATGGCGGCGGCCTTCGTGGGCAACGTGCTCGGCACGGGCCTGCGCCCGCTGTTCGGGATGGAGGTGGAGCGGGTGCCGCGCCAGACCGGTTGCTGAGCACCGCCGGCTAGGTCCTCAGGCCGCTCCCGCCTCCGCGCGCTGGTTCTGGCGCCCTTCCGCGGGGCAGTCCGCCACCACCTCACGCGCCAGGACCAGCAGCAGGCGTCGCAGCCAGGCATGGCCCTGGTCCGCCTCGAAGCGGCGGTGGAAGATCATCGAGAGCCGCATGTGCTTGGTTTCGATGGGCACGGGCCGGAGCGCCAGCCCGTGGACTTCCGCCATCTGCCGGGCGAGGCGGGAGGAGAGCGTCATCACCATGTCCGTGCCCAGCAGGATTTCCGGCACGGCGGAGAGATGCGCCACCACCGCGCCGAGGCGCCGCGCATGGCCGGCCTCCTGCAGCACCCGGTCCATCGCCCCGTCGCGCGAGCCGTTGGGCGAGTGCAGCAGGTGCGGGAAGGCGATGTAGCGCTCCACGCTCATCGGCCCGTCCAGCAGCGGATGGCCGGGGCGCGTGAGCACCATGAAGGCCTCCGGCAGCAGGCGCAGGCGCGTGTAGAGGGCGGTGGGCTCTCCCAGCATGGCAATGGCCAGCTGCGCTTCGCCGCTTTCCAGCAGGGCATGGGCGTTGGTGCGGTCGGCGTGGCGGATGGCCACCAGGATGCCCGGCGCCTCCTGTGCCAGCCGGTTGAACAACGGCGGGGCGAGCACCGCCTCGGCGTATTCCGACAGGGCGATGGTGAAGACCCGGTCGCTGCCCGCGGGGTCGAAGGGCGCGGTGGCGGCCAGGGTTTCCTGCAGCCGGTCCAGCATCTCCTCCACCGGGCGCATCAGGGACAGCGCCAGGCTGGTCGGCACCACGCCCTGGGGGGCGCGCAGGAACAGCTCGTCGCCCAGCGCCGCACGCAGGCGGTTCAGCGCATTGGACACCGCCGGCTGGGACAGGTTCAGCCGTGCCGCCGCCCGGGTCACGTGCCGCTCCCGCGCCACCGCGTCGAAGACGCGGAGCAGGTTGAGGTCGAAGGTGGACAGGTCCTTCACGGCGCGAAGCCGTAGAAGCGCGCCGGGTTGTCCCAGAGCACCGCGCGGCGCTGGGCGGGGGTGAGGGGAGACAGGGCGCTTTCGCGCAGCGCGGCCTCGTCCTGCGGCAGGTCGGTGTTGGGGTGCGGCCAGTTGGTGCCCCAGAAGAGCTGGTCCGCACCCGCTTCCGCGAGCGCCCGGACCAGCGGCGCGGTGTCGCCGGGCGGCAGGGCATAGGGGGAAGAAAGCTTCACCCAGGCGCGCTTCCTGGACAGCAGGTCCGAGACCAGCGGCCAGGCGGGATGGTCCGCGAAGCTCGCGGGGGGAAGCAGCGCGAAGTGGTCCAGCACCAGGGGGCAGGGCAGGGCGCGCAGCGAGGCGGCCATTTCCGCCAGCATCTCCGCGCGGGCGAAGATCTGGAGGTGCCAGCCCTGGTCGGCGCAGAGGCGGCCCAGCGCCGGCACGTCCGCGGGCGAGAGCGGCACGCCCTGCACGAGATTGGCACGCAGCCCGCGCACCCCGCCCGCGCTCAGGCGGCGGCACGCGGCGGCATCGGTGTCGGGCGGGATGACGGCGACGACGCAGGATCCGCGCGGGTTCTCGGCCCGCGCCGCGAGATGCAGCGCGTTGTTGAAGCCGTAGGTGGAGGGCTGCACCAGCACGTGGTGGGTGATGCCGATCCGCGCCCGCAGCGCAGCATAGGCTGAAAGCGGCGCGTCCCCGTGCGGGCGCGCGCCGGGATGGGGCGGAAGGGAAGCGTCGTAGACGTGGTGGTGGGTGTCCACCACCGGGAGCGGTGCGTCAGCCATGATGGACCGCATCCTGGACGGGCTGCGCCGCGGGCACCATGCCCCCCACTCCCTTGGGCAGGGGGTGCGCCGCCTCCGCCAGTTCCTCCGGCGTGGCGGCGACGCGGTGGCGCACCATCCAGGCCGAAAGGGAAGGCGAAGCGGTCCAGACGCAGAGCGGGATGGCCAGGATCGGCCCGGCCAGGAAGGGCCAGGCCAGCCACAGCGCGGTGGCGGAAACCTGCGCAAGCGCAAGCGCGCAGAACAGCCCGAGCAGGGTGTGCGGCAGCAGCAGCCGTGCCGCGTCGCGCCAGGCCACTCCGCGATCCGCCCGGTTCTGCGGCGCCCAGCCGTTTCGCGCGCCGAGCGCCAGGCGCAGGAGCGCGATGCTCTTGTTGATCAGGCTGATGGACTCAATCAGCAGGGAGAACAGCAGTTCCGCCGCCGCCCCCCGGAGCACCGCCGCCCGCCCGCCATAGGGCGCGGCACGATCGGGGCGGAGGAGCAGCTCCGCGAAGCCGCAGAGCTTGGGCGCGGCGTTGCCGAGCCAGGTGGCCAGGAGCAGCCCGGCCAGGGCACCCATGGGTGTCGCGGCGCCGCCCCCCGAAACCGCGTTGCCCACCGCCGCCAGCAGCATGCCCAGCCAGAGCGGCGCGCACAGGAACAGCAGCATCGCCTGCGCCAACTGCCAGCGCCCCATGGGGCGAAGGCCAGGGCGCAGGATCAGGTGGCGGTACTGCATGTTGCCGGCGCCCCAGCGCACGTCGCGCGCCAGGAATTCGGGCAGGGCCGGAGGGTTGCCCTCCAGGCTGCCCTCCTCCGAGGGCAGGCAGCGCACGCGCCACCCGGCCGCGTGCAGCCGCACGGCCTCCACCTGGTCGTGCGACAGGATGGCGCTGCCATCCGGCAGGGACGGGAGCCGCGCGTGCTCGCGAAAGGCGGCGATGCGGAGGATGGCGTTGTGGCCCCAGTAGGGTCCGTCATCCAGTTGCCACCAGCCCTGCCCGGTGGCCCAGGCCCGCATGCCCGCCCGCATGCCGAACTGGAACAGCCGCGGAAAGGCCCGCGGCGCGGGCCGCCCGACGATGAGCTGCTGGATCAGGGCCAGGCGCGGATCGGCCCGCATGCCCCGCACCATCCGCAGCACGGCGGCGGCGGACATCTCCGAATCGGCGTCCAGCATCAGCGCGAGGTCGTGGTCGCCGGCGTGGCGATCCAGGAACTCCATGACGTTGCCCGCCTTGAAGCCGGCGTTGTCCGCGCGGCGGCGGTGGCGGACGGGGATGCCGCCCGGGCGGGAGGCCGCGAAGGCCGCGATGGCGGCGTCCTCGGCCGCGGCATGGGTGGGGTCGCGCGTGTCGGAAAGGAACCACAGGGTGAACCGCCCGGCCTCGCCCGCCGCTTCCAGCCCGTGGAGCAGGCGGGCGAGAGGGAGAAGCACCGCCTCCATCGGCTCGTTGCGGATGCAGACAGCGATCACGGTGCGCAGGGGCGGCCCGGGCTCGGCCGCCACCTGGGGCACAAGAAAGGCGGGTGCATCGGGCTTGGCCAGCAGGATAACCAGGCCGACCAGGGCATTGGCCAGGCAGATCGCCGTCCAGGGCAGGGTGCCGAAATAGAGCGCCGCGATCGTGACTTCCCATCCTGTCCAGCCACCCGGCGACAGCACGCGCCAGAGCAGCCCGGCCAGGGGCGTGGCCATCGCCAGGCAGAGAAGAAGGAAAGCCGCGCGCCGCAGCACGGGGCGCTCGCCCGGATGATCTTGGTGCATCACTGGTCAGGCTCCGCAGCCCGCGTGGCAAAATCACGGCCCTGGCCACGCGCTTGTGTCGAGCCTGGGTTCCGCGGCGGGTTGGGAGCCGCCGGGGCGCCGAGTAAACTATGTTGATGAATGCGGGATGGTTGAGCGGGCGATGGCTCCGAATGGCATGAAGGGGCAATCGACCCCTGGCCCGGATGTAGGTGCCCGAGGGCCGGCTTGGCGCGTTCCATAGGAATGAGTGTCCTGTCCCGTCATTCCCGCCGACGCGGCCTCGCCGTGCAGGCGGGTGCTTCCCCGCCTGACCGTGCCGATTCCTACTGCGCGCAGGAGCCGATCCATATCCCCGGTGCGATCCAGCCGCACGGGGTTCTTTTGGTGGCCGACCCATCGCGCAACCTGACGGTGGTCGCGGCCAGCGAGAACGCCGGGCAGCTCGCGGGTTCCACCGCCTCGAACACGTTGCTGGGTCTGCCGGCGGCCCAGATCCTGGGGAAGGATTTCACCGACACGCTGGGAAGCATGGCCGCCGCCGGGGAGTTGCCGGGAGAAGCACCCTGGGAAACCGGCCTGAACCTGCCCGGCGGCGCCTTCGAGGCCGCCTGCCATACCCAGGACGGCATGGTCCTGATCGAGCTGGAACCCGTGGCTCCCCGGGACGAGGAGGAGGCCCTGGCCTCGGCGCGCGCCCTGCAGCGTGTCATCGCCCGCCTGCGCGCGGCCGGCGGGCGGCTGCAGGACCTGGCCCGGGTGGCCGTGGAGGGCATCCGCCAGCTCACCGGCTACGAGCGCGTGCTGATCTACCGCTTCGACCGGGACTGGCACGGGCAGACCCTGGCCGAGGACAAGGTGGCGGACTGGGAACAGTCGCTGGACGGGCTGCACTTCCCCGCCTCCGACATTCCGGCCCAGGCGCGGGAGCTCTATCGCCGGAGCCTCATCCGCTGGGTGCCCTCGCGCGATGCGGTTCCGGTGCCGCTGCATCGCGATCCGATCTGGGAGGCAGCCGACCTCCCGGCCCGGCCCATCGACCTCTCCTTCTCCCGTCTGCGCAGCCTCGCGCCGGTTCACCTGCAGTACCACCGCAACATGGGCGTGGACGGCTCCATGTCCCTGTCGATCCTTCACGAGGGCGAGCTGTGGGGCCTGATGGTGTGCCACCACCGCCGGCCGCACCGGCCCTCCCCGGGGCAGCGCGCGGCGGCCGCGGCGCTGACGGACGCCTTCGCGCTGCGCGTGGGCAGCGCCGAGCACCTGGGGGCGGAGGAAGCCCGCCGGGCGGATTCGCAGCGCCTGGCGGAGTTGATCGCCCACATGGCGGAGGCCGAGGACGTCAGCTCCGCCCTGACCGCCGGCTCCGTCACCATCGCTTCCCTGTTCGGCTGCACCGGGGCCGCCGTGCTGCGGGGGAGCGGGGTGGACCTGCTGGGCGCCACGCCGGCGGGCGCCGATGTGCGGCGCCTCGCCGCCTGGCTGCGCCAGCGCGGCGGGGAGGAGATCTTCCACTCCGACAACCTGGGAAGCGAGTTCCCGGACTGGGCGCCCCATGCCGCCATCGCCAGCGGCGTGCTGGCGGTGTTCCTGGCCGATGACCGGGCCGACATGATCCTCTGGTTCCGGCCCGAGGAGCCCTCGATCGTCAGCTGGGGCGGCAACCCCCACAAGGCCGTCACGGAGAGCGGCGGCTCCGTCATGCCCCGCCAGTCCTTCGAGCGCTGGGTTGAGGAACGGCACGGCCATGCCCGCCCCTGGGCGCGGTGGGAGCTTGAGATCGCGGCGACGCTGCGCCATGCCATCACCCAGGTGGTCATCCGCAGCCTCACCCGCATCGCCGAGCTGAACGACCGTCTCCGGCAGAGCCAGAAGATGGAGGCCGTGGGGCAGCTCACCGGCGGCATCGCGCACGATTTCAACAACCTGCTTGCCGGCATCGTCGGCAGCCTGGAGATGATGCGGGCCCGCGTGGCGCAGGGGCGGGTGACGGAGCTGGACCGCTACCTCGGTGCCGCGCTGGGTTCGGCAAACCGCGCGGCGGCCCTGACCCATCGCCTCCTCGCCTTCTCGCGCCGGCAGACGCTGGACCCGCGGCCGACCGACGTGAACCGCCTCGTCGCCTCCATGGAGGAGCTGATCCGCCGCACCATGGGGCCGGAGATCCATGTGGAAACGGTCATGGCCGGCGGGCTCTGGACGACGCTCTGCGATGCCAACCAGCTGGAGAACGCGCTGCTCAACCTGGCGATCAACGCCCGCGATGCCATGCCGGACGGCGGCCGCCTGACGATCGAGGCGGTGAACGCGCGGCTGGACGACGCCTATGCGCGGCGCCACCACGACGTGGCACCCGGACAGTATGTCGCCATCTCCGTCACCGATTCGGGCACGGGCATGCCGCCCGAGGTGGTGGCCCGGGCCTTCGACCCCTTCTTCACCACCAAGCCACTCGGCCAGGGCACGGGGCTGGGGCTCTCGATGGTTTATGGCTTTGCCCAGCAGTCCAACGGCTATGTGCGCATCTACAGCGAGGCCGGGGAGGGCACCACCGTGCGCCTCTACCTGCCGCGCAGCCAGGACGAGGCCTCGGCCGATGCGCAGGCGCCGGACCTCCCTGCCGCGGCGACGGCGCCCGAGGGCGGGACCGTGCTGGTGGTCGATGACGAGGCCGTGGTGCGCATGCTCGTGAGCGAGGTGCTCCGCGACCTCGGCTACGGCGTGGTGGAGGCCAAGGACGGTGCCCAGGCGATCCGCGCGCTGGACACCATGCCGCGGATCGACCTGATGGTGACCGATGTGGGCCTGCCGGGCGGCATGAACGGCCGCCAGCTGGCCGATGCGATGCGCGAGCGGCGACCGGGCATGAAGGTGCTGTTCATCACCGGCTATGCGGAGAACGCGGCGGTGGGGAACGGCCTGCTCGCGCCGGGCATGCAGGTGATGACCAAGCCCTTCGCCATGGACGTGCTGACCGCCAAGATCCGGTCGATGTTGTGAACGGGGCCGTGAAGGCGCCGGCCCCGTCGCTGCGGGACATCTTGCGGGACGGGACGCGCGAGGAGCACGAGCGGCTGGATGCCGGGCTCGACCTGATGAGCCCTGGCCTGACCACGGCACGCTATCGGACGGTGCTCGGGCGGTTCCATGGCTTCTGGGCGGGGTGGGAGCCACGCGTGGCCGCCGAACTGGCGGATGACGCCTTTCTGGCCCCGCGCCGCCGGCTGCACCTGTTGCAACACGACCTGCTGGTCCTCGGCGCGGCGCCGGAGACCTTGCCGGTTTGCCCGGCGCCACCCATCCAGGGGACCGCGGAGGCGATGGGTTCGCTCTATGTGATGGAGGGCTCGACGCTGGGCGGCCGGGTGATCCTCAAGCGCCTGGGCGCGCTCGGCCTGCCTGCCGGGAGCTGCACCTATTTCGCGGGCCACGGCAGCGCGACCGGCACCATGTGGAACGCCTTTCTCCGGCGGCTTGAGGCGGAGACGGACACGCCCGCCATCCTGCGCGGCGCCAAGGCCACCTTCGCCGCCCTGGGCGACTGGCTGCTGGGCGACCCGCTGCCCCGCAGCGGCTGAAGCCCGCCCCGCGGCACCCTCGCCACGGGGCGAGGGCCGCGGGGCGGAAAACCGGCCTCCTCAGCGGACGCCGAGGAGTTCCACGTCGAAGACCAGGGTCGCGTTGGGCGGGATCACGCCGCCGGCGCCGCGCGCGCCGTACCCCATCTCCGGCGGGATGGTCAGGGTGCGCTGACCGCCCACCTTCATGCCCGCCACGCCCTCGTCCCAGCCGCGGATCACCTGGCCGGCGCCGAGCTTGAAGGAGAAGGGGTCGCCGCGATCGCGGGAGCTGTCGAACTTGCGGCCCTTCTTGTCGGAGGCCGAGGGCTCGAAGAGCCAGCCGGTGTAATGCACCGTGACCTGCTTCCCCGCGACGGCCTCGTCGCCCGTGCCCTGCTTGCGTTCCTCGATCATCGCTCTCTTTCCTTGCTTCGAAGGCGGGGTTCTATCCGCGCGGGGCGGGGGCACCAAATGACGAGGGCGCGGGTGTCCAGGAGAGTACCCTCAGGCCGCCACCGCCCGCTCCGACGCCACCTCGGCCAGGATGGAGAAGGAGCGCTTGCGCGCCGCATGGTCGTGGATCTGGCCTGTCACCATCAGCTCGTCCGCTCCGGTGCGGGCGACGAGGTCGCGCAGGCCCTGACGCACCGTCTCGGGCCCACCGACAATGGAAACGGCGAGGGAGTTGCGGATCATCGCCTGGGCATAAGGATCAAGGCTCTCGAAGAACCCCTCGCGCGGGGCGGGCAGCTTGCCCGGGCGGCCGCTGCGAAGGTTCACGAAGGACTGCTGGTGGGAGGAGAAGAGAAGGTTCGCCGCCGCGTCCGTTTCCGCCGCGTGCACGTTCACGCCCAGCATCACATGGGGGCGCTCGATATGCCCGGAGGGGCGGAAGCGCTCGCGGTAGATGGCGACCGCCTCCTCCATGGAGCCGGGGGCGAAGTGGGAGGCGAAGGCGTAGGGCAGGCCCAAGGCCGCCGCGAGCTGGGCGCCGTAGGTGGAGGAGCCGAGGATCCAGACCGGCACGTCCAGCCCGGCGCCGGGCACGGCCTGCACGCGCTGGCCGGGCTGGGCCGGGCGGAAATACGCCATCAGCTCCATCACGTCCTGCGGAAAGGAGTCGACGTCGGCCTGGAGGGTCCGGCGCAGCGCATGCGCGGTGACCTGGTCGGAGCCGGGGGCGCGGCCCAGGCCAAGGTCGATCCGCCCGGGGTACAGGGCGGCCAGCGTGCCGAACTGCTCGGCGATGGCCAGGGGGGCGTGGTTCGGCAGCATCACGCCGCCGGCGCCAATGCGGATGCGCGAGGTCCCGTGGGCCACGTGCGCGAGCGCGACGGCCGTGGCGGCGCTGGCGATGCCCGGCATGTTGTGGTGCTCGGCCATCCAGTAGCGGTTGTAGCCGAGGCTTTCCGTGTGGCGTGCCAGATCGGCCGAGTTTCGCAGCGCCTGGCCGGCGTCGCTGCCCTCTGGCACGGGGGAAAGGTCAAGAACGGAGAGCGGGATCATGCCTGCCATATGGGTGGGCAACCCGCCGGTTCGACAGGCCCGCTCCCCGGAAATTGGGGTGGTGCCTATCCCGGGAAGAACCGGTTCCCCGGCCGGGGCAGCCCCAGGTTGTCCCGCAGCGTCCGCCCTTCGTACTCGGTGCGGTGCAGGCCGCGGCGCTGCAGCTCCGGGATCACCTTGGAGGCGAAATCGTCCAGGCCGCCAGGCAGATAGGGGAACATGAGGTTGAAACCGTCGCAGGCGCCGGTCTCCAGCCATTCCTGCATCTCGTCCGCGATGCGCGCGGGCGTGCCGACCATGGCCGCGCCGGCATAGCCGCCAAGCCGCTGGGCGAGCTGGCGGACGGTCAGGTTCTCGCGCCGGGCCAGGCCGATGGCCCGCTCGCGCCCGCTTTTGCTGGCATTGGTTTCGGGGATGTCCTCCGGCAGGGGGGCGTCCGGGTCGAAGACGGAGGCGTCGGTGCCGAGCGCGACGGAGAGGGAAGCGACGGCGCTGTCGTAATGCACCCCGCTGTCCAGGATGGCACGCTTCTCGCGGGCCTCCTCCTCGCTCTCGCCCACGATAACGAAGGCGCCGGGCAGGACCAGCAGATGCGCGGGGTCGCGCCCGGCCTTCTCCGTGCGGGCCTTCACGTCGGCGTAGAAGGCGCGCGCGATCTCGATCGTGCCGCCGGCGGCGAAGATGACCTCGGCGGTTTCGGCCGCCAGTTGCCGGCCGTCGTCGGAGGCTCCGGCCTGGACGATCACGGGGTGGCCCTGGATGGGGCGCGCGACGTTCAGGGGACCACGGACGGAGAAGTGCTCTCCCTTGTGGTCGAGGACGTGCATCTTGTCGGGATCGAAATAGGTGCCGCTCTCGACGTCGCGGATGAAGGCATCATCCGCCCAAGAGTCCCAGAGTCCCTTCACCACGTCGATGAACTCGTGGGCCCGCCGGTAGCGCGCGGCATGCTCCCAGTGCTCCTCGCGGCCGAAATTCATGGCCTCGTTGGGATTGCCCGACGTGACCACGTTCCACCCCGCGCGGCCCTGGCTGATGTGATCGAGCGAGGCGAACTTCCGGGCGACGTGCCAGGGCTCGTTGTAGGTGCTGGAGGCCGTGGCGATCAGGCCGAGCCGCTCCGTCACCATGGCGAGGGCGGGCAGCAGCGTCAGCGGATCGAAGCTGGTTGTGGTGGCGCTGCGCTTGAGCGCCTGGATCGGCATGTTCAGCACGGCCTGGTGGTCGGCCATGAAGAAGGCATCGAAGCGCGCGGCTTCCAGCGTGCGGGCGAAGCGGACGAGGTGGTCGAGGTTGAAGTTCGCGTCGGGAAAGGCGCCTGGATAGCGCCAGGCCGCGGTGTGGATGCTGACCGGGCGCATGAAGGCGCCCAAGCGAAGGCGGCGGGGAGAGGGCATCGGGGCTCAATTCACGGCAGTCTGTCGTGTATTGATATGATTGCCCCGATGCCGCGCCGCAAGGCGCCGGGCTCAGAAGCGGTTCTGGAGCCGCATCAGCACCCGGGTTTCGTCGAAGTTCGCCGCCTTGTCGTAGCGGACGGCGCCGCCGAGGGTGAGGGTGGGGCTGATCGCCCAGTCCACCTCCGCCCGCACCCCGCCGACGAAGCCGCTCTGCGACTGTCCGGCATAGAAGGCGCTGACCGGCGATGCCGTGCCGACCGTCGCGGCGGCGCGCGCCTCCGCTTCCGCCTGCAGGCCCGGGTTGTTCGGGAAGAGGGCCGCGCGATCCTCGCGATAGGAGGCGTAGCCCGCCGTGGCGCCGAGGCGGTAGCTCACATCGCCGACCCGGCCGCGGTAGTCCACGGGGATGTTCAGCGCGGTGTATTGCTGCGGGCTGAAGTAGCCGCCATGGCCAAGCGTGAAGTAGCGCAGGTTGCGGTCGTAGCCGAAGTAGACGAGGTCCACGCCCGCGGTCAGCTCGCCGCTGGCCGACTTGGTGATCGGCAGCGAGACGCCCGCCCCCGCCTCGACGCGGGTGTTCTCCGCGACGTTGTCGCCCTCGAAGCTGGCATAGCCGCCGCCGGCATAAGCGAAGCCGGTGCCGATCGGAACCTCCACCTGGCCGCGCCCGCTGGTGCGCATCACCGGCCCCATCGAGATTCCGGTGCGGTCGTCCACCGCGCCGGCCCAGGAAAGCAGGCTGTCCGTCACCGCGCGCCGCTCACCCGCGACACGGATGCGCAACTTGTCCGACAGGGCGGGCGACACTTCGATTCCACCGACGACGTTGTTGTTCCTGAAGCCCAGCGGGGTGGTGCCCACGTCGAGCTTCAGCCAGTCACCGCGCACGTAGTTCAGCGCCAGGGCGACGCCCGCGGCGCTGGTGTCGCGGCGCTGGGCGACGGCGGCCGCGTCGGCCGCCAGGTTGGTGTTCAGCGCATTGGTGCCGAAGCGCCGGAGCGCCTGCACATCCGCGTTCGGCGAACCGGATTCGATGGTGACGGGCTGCACCGATGCGGTCAGCCGCCCGCCGAGCGTGCCGGGCGAGATCCCGGCCTGGAAGGTGGCCCCGAGTTCGGTCAGCCGGTCCAGGCCGCGGTCACCGGAGCGGAGGCGGCCGGCGGCTCCCGCGGTGAGCAGCGTGCCGGTTTCGTTGCGAAGCGCGTCGCTCTCGGCCTGAATGCCACGTAGCACGGGGTCGGTGGGCGTGGCCGAGGTGAAGGTCGGCCCGCTTCCGGTGGAGGCAGCGCGCAGGAAGGGGTTGGAAAGCCCGGCCATCGGCACGGCGCCGGCCGCGGCCGCGACATTCGCGCGCGCGGAACCGCCGAGTTCGGCCTCCCGCAGGGAGGCGGCCATCTCGAGGGCGCGCCGCGCACGGCCCTCGTCGCCCGCGGCACGGGCCACGCGGGCTTCAAGCAGGGCCACGCGGGAGTCGCGGGCGCTGTTGGCCTGCGCCCCGGCCAGCAGGCCCTCGGCCCGCTGGCGGTCACCGAGCGCCAGCGACGCCTCGATCGCGCTGCGCCGGGCATCGATGTTGCGGGGATCGCGCACCAGCACGGCCTCGGCCACGCGCAGCGCCTCCTCGGGGCGGCGGGCGCCGAGGTAAAGGCGGGACAAGGCCAGGCGGGCATCCCCGTTGGCCGGATCCTCTGCCAGGACGGGGCGGAGGCGCTCGAAGGCGTCGGCCTGGTCGCCGGCTTCGTTCAGGCGGTCGGCGGCGCGGATGGCCACGCCGGCGCGGAGCTGGGCGAGGTCGCGCCGCTGCTCGGCCGTTGCGCCCGACGCCTCGGCCTCGGCGGCCAGCGCCGTTGCCTCGGATTCGAGGCCGGCGCCGAGAAGGGCACCCGCGATGGCGATCCGCGCGGCGGCGCCCCCGGTCGCGCGGTTGGCGACCGCGACGCGCGCGGCCTCCGCCGCCCCGGCCCGGTCATTGGCCTGCCCGAAGGCACGGATCACCGAGACGGCGGTGCTGCCCGTCGGGTCCGGCCGCGCCGCGAGGGTGAGAAGGCGCGCGCGCCCCTCCATGGGGCTGAGCGGCAGGAGGGCCGCGGCCGACTGCACCTCGCGCTGGCCGCGGATGCGGGCGGCCAGCCGCGACATGTCCGGGCTGCGCCGGTTGGGCGGCACGCGCGAGAGAAGGGCATCGGCGTCAGCGATGCGGTTGTCCTCCTCCGCGAGCAGGGCGGCGGCATAGGCGGCGTCGGGGTTGGCGGTGCGTGCGGCCAGCTCCTCCACCGTCGCGCGCGCCTCGGCGCCGCGGCCCTGCCGGCGCAGCGCGCGGGCCAGGTCGAGCCGGGTCCAAGGGTCTTCGGGCGCCGCGGCGACGGCGTTGCGGAGGATGGCAGCGGCGGCGGCGGGGTCGGCCACGCGCGCGGCCTCGGCACGGTAGGAATTCGATTCGGCGCTCGTGTTCGGCGGAGCACCCGAGGCGGCGCGGCCCGCGGACTGGGCGGTCGCGAACTCGGCCGGGCGGCCCTGGGCGCGAAGCGCGGCGTTCAGGCCCTGCTGTGCGGCACCGAAGCCGGGGCGGCGGCTGAGGGCCGCGCGGAAGCGGGCCTCGGCGCCGGCGGCGTCGCTGCGGCGCAGCGCGAGCTCGCCCAGCACCACCTCGGCGTCGGAGCGGTCGTCCACCTCGCGCAGGGCGGCGCGGCGGGCGGCGGCGTCGGCCGCGTCCAGGTCGTTGCGGCGCAGGCGTGCCTGCGCCTCGGCGACGTCCGTGGAGTAGGAGGCGGCATCCAGCGCCTTCTGCCATTGCTGGGCACGGGCGGGATCGGCGGCCACCGCGCGCTCGAGCAGGCGGCGGGCCTCGGGCTGGTTGCCCTGGCGAAGGCGCACGACGCCGAGACCGCCGAGTGCGTCCGCATCACCGGGATTGCCTGCCAGGATCGTCTCGAAGGCGCGCGCGGCCTCTGCCGCCGCGCCGGAATTCAGGCTGGCAAAGGCGGCCTGCCGCGCCGGGGCGCTCGGGTCCGTGGGCACGGGGGGAGGGGCGGCGCGCAGGGCCTCGAGGCGCCGGCGCAGTTCCGCATCATCGGGAAAGCGCTGGAGATAGCTCTCGATGACGGGGGCGGCCGCCGGGTCGTTGCCGGCGAAACCCAGCGCCGCGCGCCAGGACTGCCGGGCCTCCTGGGCAACCTCCGGCCTGTCCGCCAGCTCGGCCAGGCGGCGGATTCCCTCGGCGCGGGTGGCGGCGGAATAGGTCAGGCCCTGGGCATGGGCCAGGCGCGTGCGGTCGGTGGCGTCGGGGCGCGCGGCCAGGGCGGCCAGGCCGCGCTGACCCTCGGCACGGCCAGCTTCGGTGCCGGACAGCGTCTGGTAGTATTCCTGGGCATAGACATCGGTCGGCCCTTCCGTGCCGAAGACCTGCCGGTAGCGCTGGGCGGCGGCATCGGCGCGGCCTTCCCGCGCGAGGCGCCGGGCTTCCTCGACGGCGTTGCGGTCGATGGCCGCGCCGCGCACGGCGCTTTCCGCCTGCCCCCGCTGCTCCGGCGTGGCGCCGGCGGCGCGCAGCCGGGCGAGGATGGCGTTTGCCGCCTCCCGGTTGCCGCGCGCGACCTCGAGCCGGGCGGCGACCGACAGCACGGCCGGGCTGTCCGGCGCCGCGGCGAGCGCTCGCTCGACGGCGGGGGCCGCGAGGTCCGTCCGCTGCTGGGCCAGCCAGCGCTCCGCCTGGCGGACCAGCACCTCCACCGCGCCAGGCGTCGCGCCCCCGGGCGCATTGGCGGGCGTGGCGCCCGTGGGCGCCGGTTGTGCCATCGCCAGGCCCGGCCACGCGGCCAGTGCCAGCGCGACGCGCAGGGTTCCCCGGCCTTTGGCCGAATGCTTCCCCTTTATCACCTCAGTGACCTTTCGGAGTTCTGGCGCGCAGCCGGACAGCGGCACGGCGGCGCAGGAGCCAGTAGAAGGGGAGGCCGAGCAGAAGCGCGCCTGCGACCATCATGGCCGCCACGCGCCAGGGGCTGCTGCCCAGCCAGATGTAAGGAAGCACCCAGAAGGGTGGGTTGCCGACGCTGTAGGTGGCGGCGGTGCGGTAGCCGGTGACGCGGCCCGCATTGACCACGACGAGGTCGCCCTGCACGCGGGCCGAGGTCTCGGGGTCGCGCAGCGCGCCGGTCAGGCCGGACAAGGCTGCGGGCGTTGCGCCCAGCAAGGCCACGACGGACTTGCCGGGCGTGAGGGGACTTTCTGTTGCGACGAGGACCGACACGCTCTCGCCCATCTCGGACAGCGCGGTGGAGGCGCGGGTCAGCTCCTCCGAGCCCGGCCGGTCCAGGAAAAGGGCTCGGATATCGGCCAGCGAATCGGGTGCGGCGACGGTCATGCGGTCGTTCTGAACCTGGACCGGGCTGTTCTTCAGCAGGGTTGCGGCCGCTGGCTGGCGCCCCAGCGTGCCCATGACCAGCAGGTCATGCGAGGCGGCCGTCTGGAGGCCGGCCGGGAACACCACCGTCAGCCCCGTGGCGGGCAAACCGACATTCGCCGCGAGCGCGCCGATCACATCCAGGAAGGCGCCGGCCTCCAGCGTGTTGGGCCGCTCCGGCAGCACCGCGGCCGTGCCGGACAGGTCCGCCATGCGGGTGAACGGAAAGCCCGAGGAGGCGAAGAAGTTCAGGCTCGGCAACCGCGCGTAGCGCCATGCACGGGACAGGTCGATCGTGCTCTCGGGGTCGATGCCGGCGCGGATGTCGCCCGGCACCGCCGTGCATTCACCGCGGTTCAACGGGCGCATGTCGAAGCGCATCTGCAGCTCCTCGCGCCCGAAGAGGAGGTAGGTGGGCACCATGGCCCGGCCGCTGCGGACCGCGGCATCGCCGGCGAGCCATCCGGTCAGGTGGTTGAGTGGCCAGATCCGCTCCCCGGAGCCGAGTGGGAAGGACTTCAGGAAGTTGTCGGACACCAGCACGTCGAGCCGCGAGGCCGCGACGTCCACCGCCTGACCGTTCGGGCCGCGGAAGCGGAGATCGGCGGGGATGCCGCGATCGGCCCAGGTGAGCAGGTCCGGCGCCGTGCGCAGCGGCACGCGGATGGTGCCGGGCGTGTAGCCATAGGCCTGCAGCTCGGAGCGATCGACCAGTGTGCCGACCTGCGCCGGACGATCCGGCGGCAGCCAGCGCGGGGCGTCATAGGGCGCGCGGGGCGGCAGGCTGGGCGGGGAAACCCGCGCCACCTCACCGCCCACGCCGCCGCGCCCCGCGGCGAGGGCGAGGGCCGCCTGCGCCACCTCGGCCTCCGACCGGCCGCCCAGCACCAGCAGCGTGCCGTAAGGGTCGGACGGATTGGCGATCATGGCCAGGGTCGGCCCCTCGAAACGGGGCAGGGTCAGGCCGGGCACGGCATCCGCGCCAGCGGCGATCACCAGCGCGTTGCCCTGGGCTGGCACGCTGCGGTCCACCGGGAAGGAGGCGCCGCGGTAGTCGGCCTGCACGGCGAACCAGGAGGCGGCGATCGCCGCTGCCCGCAGGCCTTGCGGGCCGGACTCGGCCGGGATGACCACCGGGAGGTTCAGCGCCCTGCGAAGCACGCGGCGGTCGAACAGGGGCTCGGGCAGGCGGGCCAGATCACGCTGCGGCGGCAGCCGCTCGATGGTGAGCGACAGGGTGGAGAGGTCGGAAATGTTGGCATAGAGCAGGCCGGAGAGCGGGTCGTTGCACTCCGTCGCGTAGCGGCCGGCGAAGCGGAAGTTCAGCCGGTTCACCTCCGAGAAGTTCAGCGGGTCGATGTCGAAGGAAAGCGGGCCGAAGGCCTGCCGCGCGGGATCGAGCGCGATGTTGCCGACGAACTGCTCGTTCAGGGTGACGGCGATCTGGCTGAGCGAGGGGATGAGGGCGGCGGAGGCGCCGCCCTGCACCGTCAGCCGCGCGCCGGTCACCACCTCGTCCCGCGACAGGCCGAAGAGAACACCCTGCAGGTCGGCGGTGCCGCGGAACTGCATGGGGCCTGTCAGGCCCAGGTCGCGGAAGGTCAGCCGCGCCTCTCGCATGCTGCCGGCGGGCGCAGGCGCGGCGGCGGGCGCCACGAAGGCCGCCGGCGCCACGGCCGGCTCCTGGGTGAGGGACGCGGGCGGTGCGAGGGCCGGTAGCGCGGCCGGCACGGCCACCTGCGGCGCGGCCAGCGGCGGGGCGACCAGCTGAGCCGCGGGCTGCGCCGGACCGGACCGGGCCTGGCCGGCCCGCGGCACAGGCTGCGCCTGGGCCAGGCCCGGCAGCATCAAGGCCAGCAGCGCGATCGCCGCGGCGGTGGTTTCCTTGACGCGTTCCTGCGGCATGGCCGCCTGCGGCTTGGGCCGCACCACGTCGGACTTGCGGATCTGCTCCACGGGGACAGGCTTGCTCACGCGGCTCGGTGCTTTCGTCATCTTGAAGCGGTATTTCCGGAACACGGCGTCCTTGGTGGCCATCACCACGTCGCGCAGCGCGCGCAGCGGACGGTCCTGCGGCCACTGGTCCCAATGGACCCAGGCATCGGGCCGGCCGAAGAAGACGCGGACCATGGCGGCCTCATCCACCACGTTGTCGACATGGAAGCGCACGAAGGCTTCGCCTTCCTCCCAGTGGAGGAGGGTTGCGCGGACATCCACCGTTTCGCCGCCCAGGTCGAAGGCAACGGTGCAATGGTCGCCGTCAGCGATGCCCAGGGGGCGGTCCAGCAGGAAGCGGGCGCCCGACATGGAGATGTCGGAGGATCGCGCCGTCGCGCGGCGCCCGTCGGAGAAGACCAGCTCCGCCGGGAGGTTCACGTCCACCCGGGCGCGGTCGCGCATCTGCTCGCGCTCCAGCCCCACCGCCACGGCGGCGGAGACAGGGACGAGGCACAGCGTGGACCACAGGGTGTTGAGCAGATAGGCGTGGAACTCGGGCGAACCCGGCTCGGCCGCCAGCGTGCCGTAGATGCCGATGCTGACGCCGATCAGCAGCGCCCCCAGCAGGATCAGCGTGGGCAGCACGGCGCGCACGTCGAGATAGCCTTCTTCCAGCCGCCCTCCCTTGTCGGTGACGTTGAACTTGCCCTTGCGGGGATCCCACAGCGTCGCGAGCGTGACGAGGATCAGCGGCGCGGCCATGCAGGCCTCGTAGATCTCCGACCAGAAGGAGTGCCGGTTGCGGCCGTTCACGCGGGATGCGGTGCCGAAGGCGTGGAACATGTGGCTTCCGGCATAGGCGATGATCGCCAGCGGCGAGGCCGCGATGATGTTCTGACCGAAGAACAGGAAGGCCAGCGGCGAGGTGAGGAAGACGATGCGCGGCAGGGCGAAAAGGAAGGAGAAGCCGGCCGTGAAGTAGCAGAGCCGCTGCGCCCAGGTGAGGCCGGGGGCGAAGGGCGTGTTCTCCTGGCGCATGATCTGGATCATGCCGCGGGCCCAGCGCATGCGCTGGCCGATGTGGATGGCCAGCCGCTCGGTCGCGAGGCCGGCCGCGAGCGGCAGGCGGATATAGGCGGTGTGCCAGCCCTTCTGCTGCATGCGCAGCGAGCAGTGGCAGTCCTCCGTCACCGTCTCGTGCGGGACGCCGCCGACTTCCATCAGGGCCTCGCGCCGGATCAGGGCGCAGGAACCGCAGAAGAAGGCCGCGTTCCAGAGGTCGTTGCCGGGCTGGATGGCGCCGTAGAACAGCAGCCCCTCGTTCGGCACGGGCCGGCTGCGGGCCAGGTTCCGCTCGAAGGGGTCGGGCGAGTAGAAGTAGTGCGGCGTCTGCACCATGGAGAGGCGCTTGTCGCGCACCAGCCAGCCGGCGGTCATCTGCAGGAAAGCGCGCGTCGGGGCGTGGTCGCAGTCGAAGATCGCGACGTACTCGCCGTCGGTGTGCTTCAGCGCGTGGTTGATGTTGCCGGCCTTGGCGCCCTTGTTGTCCGGGCGGATGATGTAGCCGCAGCCCACCTCCTCGCAGAAGGTGCGGAATTCCGGGCGGCGCCCGTCATCCAGCACATAGACGTTCAGCTTGTCGCGCGGCCAGTCGATGTTCATGCAGGCCAGCACCGTCGGCCGCACGATGTCCAGGCTCTCGTTGTAGGAGGGGACATAGACATCCACGCTCGGCCACTCCGCGGGGTCGCGCGGCAGGGCGGTGGGCTTGCGGTTCAGCGGATAGGTGAGCTGCACGTAGGACAGGAACAGCAGCGCGCCCGCGTAGCATTCCGCGGCGAACAGGCCGAGGGACAGGAAGCCCTGAACGAAGCTCTCGAACTCCAGCGTTTCCGTGAGGCGCCACCAGAGGTAGCGCGATGTGATGGCGAAAGAGAGCAGCACCAGCAGCACCGTGGCTCGGCGTGACTTGGAGCGGTTGATGAGCAGGAAGGTCGCGATGCCCAGCAGGGTGAGCACCGCCTGCTGCTCGCCGCTCAGTGGCACCGTGATGACGAAAAGCGTGGCGAGCGCGCCGAGCAGGATGCTGCCGATCCGCAGGATGCGCCCCGACAGCGGCAGGCGTTCGGAGGTGGCGGTCAATCGCATGGCCGTCATCGGCGCAGCCCCCATTGATGCAGCACGGATTGGGTGGCCCCGTTGGGCCGCGGTAAGCTGAGGCGGCCGAGCACGGCCTCCGCCAGCATGGAGAGGTCTTCGGCGGCACGGTCGGCAGCGACCTCGACCGGCAGGCGGCGGTCGGCCAGCGCTTCGGCCACGGCCGGATCGCGCGCGACGACGCCAAGCAGCCGCGGCCCGAGCGCATCGCGGGCCATGTCGAGCACGGCCGCCGAGAGGGGCTGGTCCAGGTCGACCTGGTTCAGCACCATGGCCGCGCGCTCGGCCACGCGTGCGGCCATGGTGCCGCGCCCGAGAAAGCGGCCATCCGCCACCTGTGGGATCAGGGAGGCGCTGCCGCCATCGGCCAGCAGCACAACCACCGCGAGGTCGAGCAGCGGCAGGAGGGCGGAAAGCGCGGGCGAAGGCCCGGGCGGCGTGTCCACCACCACGATGCGGCGCGGGTCGGTCAGCATCTCCCTCACGGGGTCCGCCAGCACCTCCGGGTGGTCCATCAACAGGCGCGACAGATCCAGCGCCTGACGAGGCTCCATGCTGCCATGGGGAAGAATGCCGAGGCCGTAAGAGGTATGGCGTAGGGAGGCATGCCAGGCGCCACTGCGAGGGAGGCCGGAGGCGAAGCCGTCCTCGTCGCGGATCGACAGGCCGAGATGCATGCGGAGCGCGTTCTGCGGATCGAGGTCGAGCCCGATCACGTCGTGCCCGCGCGCGGCCAGAAGGGCGGCGACATTGGCGGCGATCGTGGTTTTCCCCACGCCACCCTTGGGTGAGACAAAGGCGACAAGCGGCATCAGCTGTCCCCCGCCGGCCGAACCCGGCGGCGCAGGCGAAGGCGCGGCGGGGCGGGCGGTGGTTGGGATGGAGGGGGTTCCGGAGCCACGGGCGCGGCATGGGGCATGGTGACAGGCCGGGGAGGAACGATCTCCGCAGCAACCTCGTCCAGCAGGGCAAAGCGGCGTGCCGGGTGGGATGGGGCGGGCGGGGCGGCCCTGACGGCCGGGAAGCCGGAGTCTCCCGCCGCCGGCCCAGGGGAAGGCTGCCGGGAATCGACCCGACGAAGAATCGGCGGCGCAGCGACGCGCGGCACCGCCTGGGGCGCCGGCGATGGCGCTGGCTCGGGCGGCAGGGAAGCGGCGGGCAGGGGTGTTCGCAGCCGGACCGGGTTGAGGAAGGTGACCTG
>Ga0210040_10001846_pt1 | contig 31024 bp, 20 predicted proteins | sample CryGeyCG12114_NA_FD_185462 | JGI IMG/M metagenome (GOLD analysis project Ga0210040, IMG submission 185462) | Groundwater microbial communities from aquifer - Crystal Geyser CG19_WC_8/21/14_NA (SPAdes) (version 2) | ecosystem: Environmental > Aquatic > Deep subsurface > Groundwater | place: USA...
ATTGCAGTTTTTTGCACAAATCATGGCAAAGGTAAACATTTTAACATGTGAAAAAAAGTAGCGCGAAAAGAAAAGTACATGTTAAGAAAATAACATACAAAATTTAAGCTCCATATTATATAAGATAATACAATCAACAAGAAATCCAATTTGCATTCTATGTTAGTTACATAGTAAATTAAATCCAAACAGCCTATACATATAATAATGCATTAATACACCATCCCATATAATATAATAAATCTAGACCCATGTTGGACGCTTGTAACTTGTATCCAATATTCAATCCAAACCACACAACTAAAAGAGGATATTCATGATAAAGCTGATAATCACAATAATAATATGCTTGGATGACCTTTCTTCCTAGATTGGCTAGCTGTGAACATAGACCACTCTAATGGACACATGTTGTTTGCATAAAGAACTTGTGTGGCTGTCCATTGTACAAGCGTCAACATTACACGACCAATGAGTTTTTTGAGCATGCTAATGGTCCAAAAGTACAAACAACTTTGTAAAAGCTATAGAGGTGACACTTCTCCGCAGCACAGAAATCTATGAAATTCAATAGCTGTGTTTTTAATCCAGCACTACCGAATCAATAATCATACTCCTTTGTTTACTCTGTTTTTTATCTTGCTACTGCTAATAAAAAACATGTTGAATATAATTAAGCTATAATATATATACATTAGTGTAGTAAGTAAGATACGTAATCCAATAAAATTTCATTTCTCTATCATTAACAAAATAATGTATGAGAATATTACAAGTAACAAAAAAAATTACCGTCACGATCCAACCAAAACCAAAATACTCCTAAAAAAAAGTGGACTACCCAAACAAATGTGCATTTCCACATTCAGCTATACATTGCAACAGAAACTAATAGGTTGGCAAAGCAGCCGCCCTGGTTTTCAAGATAAATTGTTTGCACAAATAACTAATCAGATATTATCTATAATGGCTAATCGGCGTGACTTGAATTCAAAATTGGTACACGATAATAATGGCCAGTATATTGGGATTGAGTCCGACAAGAATAACACACAGTCGTGCAGATGGTCATCATCGTATTACAAACCATAATTCATATAATCAAACTGACTTGGGCCTGTCTACCTATTTAAATGATTATGGCGTTCAAATCATGGACCATAGTTTAATCTCATCATTGAAGCGTGACTTTTCCGTATGTATGGGAGCACCATAAAGAGTTCTTGTCGGCTCATGACAAATCCATTCCATACAAAGATCCCAGCACGGGAAAACATTGAACAAAACCTGTCACAGCTGCCTAACGGCACAAATTATGACACCAAGTCAAAACATAGGAATCTACACAATGTCACAACCACTAATAGTCATTAGTTTAGTTTCCAAGTATCAGTAGATCATGTTGAAAGACATGAAAAAAATCCACTCTCTTAGTCAGTCACTAAAACTTTTTCTTCTCAACATTTTACCACATCTGTAACCGTGTAAAAAAGCGTCACTCTACGCGTGTGAGCAATTTTTTCCACTGATCAACCACAGGCTTAAATGATAAGTAGTAGTAAAAGCACAAATCTTGAATACTGGTACAGCCTGAAAACATTTTTTACACATTTTACATAGATTATGCAAATGTAGATACTTTTTTTCAGTTAATCAAAAACTTGCAATCCGGAATCGGAATCTTTCACATGTCTGAACAATTAACGACAACTGATCAATCTCTTCAACCTATCGTGCATTTTATGAGACAACTCACACTAGTGTTGTTTTCCCGAGGATATGAATTGGTAATTTAAATTTCAGAGCGGCGTCGATTTCACGCATTGAGAAATAAGAAACTTGAATTTCCCATTCATGCATACAGGAGATATTTTCACCATTTAACATAACCGCATGTAATGTAAATTTCAATGTATACAAAACAAGACCGTGTAACATTTCTTTGAATCTGCTATCTGGATACAGTATTGAGGACGATTTGCTTGCACATCCTTTTGGAAATAATTTAAATTCCTGTTTTACTACAACTCATCATCAACGGGCACTTTGAAACCACTTTTTAATATTCATCATATCATTAACAACTATAATTTTCCCACAGACACGTACAAATTATTGTTTATTTTGCTCATGGACTCAACTGCTAATCCCTCAATCGATTATTATAGTCTGCCTAATGGTCAACTCTCAAAAGTAATACATACCTTTGATTCTTAAATGAAAACCTACAAGGTCTAAGGAAGTGCGCAGGGAACGGGCCACAACAACAGTTTACATTCATTCTCATTGAGCAAAAAAAAAGTGTTTTAGGTCAGTCAGATGGACTGCACACAAGTTCTGCCACAATCAAACATGTCCTGACCATGTAAAACTGGACTATATCTCAGCATGATTTCTGTTCTCGAAACCATGAAAGTCACACACAAATTGAATAATTAATACCGACTAACAAACATCTTTTCAAGCCAGCTAGTGACAACCAATCCTCTAAACGCCTCCACAACCACAATTCTTCGTCATTTTCATTTCTACTTTACTCACAGACAGAGGAACCTCATTCTCATATCACACGAACAATTCAATTTCCCTATCAAAAGCCCACACGTATCGAATATGGAAAATTCTTGAGGCTCATCCCTCTATTCATACAAAAAAAATCTCAAAACTTTACATATTTATATGCAAACAGTGTAGTAGTGCATATTTCCCATTATCCCATCCACTACCATAGGCAAATACAGAAAAGTGAATTTAAATGAGAAATATACGTTTCTCCCTTCACCAATAAAATCAAAGCAAATAAACGAACAGAGAGCACAAAAAATCTTCCTTTCCTTTTCAGCTGCACATCTTCAGTCCATATAACTGTACACACTGACTATATCTATACTACTGCTCACTGAAAAAAACAGCGGTTTTCTCTCTCTACTACTAATACTCCAGAGCTACGCATATTTGCTATCCAAAAAAGTGCGTGTAAGCACCAGAGTTACCAGAACAAGATAATGGATTCAAGTAAAGAGCCCAAGATTGAAATTGATAGCAAACAAATATACGTACACACTAGGAGTGCAGCCAGATGTACTACATGTGTATTCACTGCTAACTAACTGTATTATCGTCAGTGGAGAAAGAAGAGCAATGTGTGTGTTTGTATGTCTTCCATTTCTTCCTTTCATACAGTATACATATACCTTGTCCGCAAAAAGGAGGTAAATTTTATCCTATCCTACTACACAAATTTATCACACACAGGACAGGAAAAATTTACCTCCTTTTTCCGGATGGTCTATACACTGTAGTTTAAAGTAAAAGACGCAAACGCTCCATATATACTAATACAAATCCTCGCTATAACTAGCTAACTACACATGACAGCATATCGACTCCATGTATTCTCCATGCATAGTCAGGGACTGACTTACATGTGTAAAGTCGGAAGAGCAAAAGCCCTTTTCAGTCAAATGGAGTCAGTAGTGATGAGTTCACCTCATCCTCGTGCCAAGGCTTGTGACACTTGTCTTGTCTTTGGTTAGAGTTCGCTAGCTAGTTTTAGTTAGTTACAAACGAAGCCATATGGCAAACACACAGAGACGTCCTGCAAAGCACTTTCCATCGTGTATAAAGGATTCCATGTCTGAAGGAGTATGCTGAAGCAGCCTTAGATTTTCATAATAATGAGCTATTTTAGCTAGCTTCCATAGAACCTCCAGTTAGTTTCTAAGCTAATGAACCCACTGCTTAACTAACTAACTAGCCCATCGACTACTAAACTGCATGCATACAAAGAGTGTCTTAAGCAGGAAAAGAAGTGTATTCTCCAGCAGAAAGCAATTATCACGCAGGGATAGAAAATCACGCAGTTCTAGGCCCATAGTCTTTTGATGAAAACGAGCCTGGTCATGGCAGTTTTGAAAAACAAGTATGTGCAGAACAAAGGTTCCTCTCCAGCTACTTTCCCAAAGGGTTTAGCATTTTTCCATTATTACTATATGGTCTGGTTTGCTGGAAATAAAGCAAGCCATGTGTACTGTTCATACATATACAGGACACAGTTATATAGTTAGCTAGTATCATGTACCCATATTAGGATCTCCGGTTTTCACATAAATCGTGCCACCCACAACAATGAACTGCTATATAGTAGTATGCTGAACGATGAGAAATGGAGAAACCGTTGAATAGCAACAACATCATCATCATCATCATTCCTGAACTTTGAACTCTCTACACATCATAATTTCCCGTGCACACAATTCAACGTAGACAAATTGCCAGCAATTTACAGGGTTTCCACATGCTAAACATTGTGAGTATTTTTTCTGGGTGCGTGTGGACCGGGGACTAACTAACTAACTAAACACTGTATGGGATACACAGGTACAACTATCTTGCAGTCAGTATTCAAAGTTTAAGACAAAGATTTAACAATAGACTCCACTCCTTTGTTAGTTAGTTAGTATGTTAGCAAGCTATAGCACATACATATTGTGGTGGATTCCAGATAGCCCGTGTGCGTGCATCTAAAATGCATGACCGCAGGTATGGTAACGTACTGACTGGATTCTAATATAATGGAAATATAAACGCAGAATGTGAGGATTCAAAAAAGATATGAAAACTTTGACCATTCTGAGGTCTACTACTGCATATAAAAGAAGACGACAAGAGAAATTGTGCGGAAAAGTTTGACTTTCGGTAGCATTTTCTCCCGAATTTGTTCCAACTGGAAAGACAAACTAACAATTGGAGTCAACAACCACCATTTGTATTCTTTCTTTGTATGTACATATACCTAGTTGGTAGTTTTTGTAAGCTCCTGCTAGATAGGCATACTGTCAACTTGAAAGAAACCACCAAGTAATTGAATTTACACCAGCTGATGGGTCCGTTTGCAACCAACATATTGCAAGGTGTGCAATTCTGTGATATATAAACTTGCTTTGAAATCCAGGTAGAATACTTGCTTAAGCTGAATGGCTATGGCGGAGCTTTAGTATTTACAAAGCCGTATTTGTAATCCTTTCTTTGCAAATCCGGGCTATTTTTCTTCATATGTGGGTATGCCATCAAATTAAGCAAGTTTACACGTGTAAACTATACAAGAGAAATAATAATAAACGACAGCTGCTCTAATTTCGTCATCAGAATTGTAGCCTTTGAAGGTTCGGGTGGGTCCAGAACAAGAACAAAGGAAATTATTTTCTCTCCAGTTTTCAGCTTTTATTCTAACTAACTAACTAACTTATAGCTGGAAATCACCTTTGGAGAACATTTTAACTAACTAATAATACACTTTTCCTTTTAATTTTTCCTGCACAAAGGTATACATTTATTTATAACTAACTTAAAAAAATGGTTGCAATAAATAGTCTCAATGGATATTCGATCTTCTAGCGTAAGTTAGTTGAGCTGGGGAATAGAGTTGTAAAATTCTCAGTTGTAGTTTGCTTTACAATGACATTTATATTTATAATAGGGCAAAGTGAAAACCACCACATCCTCCGCTAGAAGCAAAACGTGAAATTTGAAATTTTCTCAGTTCAAATGAGCTAACAATATGCATGCAACATAAATATTTTGGTGCATACAACTCAAAAAGGAAAATGTGGGATTGGATTCAGCCATTAGTGGAAAATGGTACACCAGATCTATGGCTTTGAATAATGATGATGATATGTATTTGGTATGGTGCTGGTGCTACAGTTGTGTATAGAAATGTGAGCTTTTTGCATTACTTTACATTTGTAAGATAAGCAGTATCTAGTCATAAAAAATTGTGTGTACCACTTTTTTCACATCCATAATACATTTTTAACCGAAAAACATGAACCATGCGTACATAAATTATGATAGACCAGCAAAAATACTTTCGTTTCATTAAAATTCAATAAAGAATATAAATGTGCGGCTAGTCTCACGTTCACAATTTGTAAGCACCATGAAATACGCTCCTCTTGTAATCCTCTAAATAATTTACACATAGTGAAAATGGAGATAACTTTTGAATACTAAGATTACTGAATGGAGCAATTTACAGGGTTATCATCATATATAAATCGCCAATTCCTATCCTTTTACCCTAATTTATGTGGGTTAGTGCTAAATAATTGCTCGCATGCAATAATAATAAATGATGTTTCTTTAGATTGCTCTCATTCACAGCGCACATAAACAGATTGTTGACTACAAACTCTGCACCTAAAACCATGAACTCATTTGTATTCATTTGTGAACTCATCTTCACTTTTTTCCACAACATAAAACGCATTAGCTATGGGAGTTTGTTTTTTGCCGTTGTTCTACTTTTTCTAGATTTGAATAAACTAAAAATTCATTCCCTTTCAGTCGTAAACTAAATAGCTTCAGATAGACAATGCATTCTTATCTGAGGAATGAAACAGACAGATTTGATTATTTATATAACAGTATTGCAAGCAGTTAAATCTTTTAGTACAGGCGTAATTTTGCTGCTATTAACACTAATCAGAACATAATACAAAAATGAGACACTATCTTTCCAAAAATCTTCCACCATCATTATTAAATCCTCATTCCATACTCACTCAACTGGATGCTATTACACTATACCAAACTAACGCATAGCATTCCCATCATGTTACATTAATATGCCTTTAATAGTGTGCAATTTAATCCTCTGTTCAACACTCTGAATGACGAAACTTTGGCAAAACGTGCATGCACTAGAGGTGCATATTAAACTATGAACGAACATTCCGTATCCCCACTAACACTCTACATAACACACGATATGATAGGAATTTTATTAGTGGGGGAGGCAAGAAAGTTTCGTCTACAGTAGCATAGCACACAAAGCACAGGAAGTTCATTAGTTGGATGGAGGTTCATTTTAAAAAAATATAAACATTTTCATTATCCCATATAGCTGCAGCCATATCGCCCAAAAACGAATATTTAACAATAGCAGCAATAAACAACAAATAAAAGCAAACTACAAACTATACATAGCACATTCCTAATAATATACGCTCTTGTAGATACACACACGAGGAATTTATTGGCATACTATATATGAGGAGAGCAATCATCATCATGGCATGAAATGAGGAAGCAAATTTAATTTCTCATTATTAGCCTGTAGCTTGGATTGGAAACTTAAATTGCTTTTCTACAGTGTACAATGTGAACTTTAATGTCTTGCAGCTTCAAATAGTGCAATACCAAGGACAAATACAAACACACTCACTCAATACAGACTCACTAAAAGCTCATGTTGTGTACACATGAAATGCTATTTGGACTACTCACGAGCTAATACACTATACCCTGATACACATTACTATAGCTTCTCATGTCTCATAACCACTGTATCAGATTTCACTATTTTTTAATGATTGATGACCTTTTTATGCTGGTTGGTTACCTATACCATATTGAGGATCAAAACAATGTTTCTAGTTTTTACCTATTATGACCCTCCAAACAATATTGATTATGGTCGCCAAAAAACCACTACATGCTATAGCTCTGTGTACTACATAGTATGGCACCCATTTACCCGTTAAGAACAGAAACTAAACATGTGTAGTGCCATCAAAAAATGAAAAGTGCATCCTCAGAACTAAACCTTGCAGCATCAGAATGAGATACATACTATACAGCTATTCAAATTTAACTAAACAAGAGCAATTTTGCATTTCATCTCCCCAAGTAGTCCTTAAATCTTTGTTTATAACAGAAACCCATATCAAATAGACAGCAACGAATATGTTTGATTGAAATTGTGAATAACTTACTCATCATAGTCAAAGTCTTTTGTCACCTTGTTGTGCATCCATTTCATGCAAACTATAACTAACTATATCATTATCTTTTTTCTGACTTTTAGCTACAGTAATCTCATAACAATAAGTGTTCACTTGTGCAGTCAAATAATAAAGTAGGAACAAAAGAGAGAGAGAGAGAGACTTTAATTCCTCTCATAAATTCACAAACAGAGTAGCTCTCTTTGTTTCCTTGATTCCCAGTTGGATGTATTGGCACCCAAGAAACACATTTCATACTCCTACTACTGTGAGTTGCTTGGGGACCTATTTTACGAAATAAAGCTTACTTAGTGAGTTAGTTAGTAATCTGAAAGCGAACCCGTTTTCATTCCCTTTCACAATGAGCAACTAATATGTAATTCAAAAATTGGAACTACATGAGCACGTTGAAACCTTTTGAGGACCACTTCTTTTAGTTAGCTATAGTAAGGAACACTATTTGGGCTCTTACGGGAATTTACGATCCCATTTCACCAAACGAACCTGTCGATGCACATGCCCGATTCTCGTTAACTTTTACGAGAATTTGATTTGCTTTTTATATACCTCACGTTTGTCACACACGGTGGGGAAGCAATTCAGGTCCTTTCAGTCAAATCCTTACTATTCGTGCAAAAAAAAGTCTTTCAAAAAGTCAAGCTGTAAGTAACTGACTAACTAACTACCCAACTATAGCTTAAGTAGCTAGCCATGTATCCCCAACTCTTTTATTCTAGACAGTTTAGTTAGCTCTGTTATATTCTTATTTGTATTTTCCACTCAAACCACGTATAAAAATGACGACTATTTCAAATATAATGACAAGTTTAAACGAAAAAACACGCACACCTTCAAGATTGTATTCAGTTCTTAATTCATGCCAACACTAACTAACTGACGCTAAATGACTTCTTCTCATGAATCCCTTGCTACATTAGAGCGCACAAACAAAACTTGCAAAAAACATGGACTTTTGTGCCCCAGTGGCTCACTCAGGTGTGGAAATCTCAGCATGCGCTAAATGCGCGCCAAACACCAATTCATTTGCACAAGGGCTTTTGACTGTACATGATCCAAAGTATAGAAAATGCTCGAGCAAAAGGCATGACATATGGTGTCGACTTTGCAAGTATGGTGATGTCCTTGTCCACATTTTTTTCATCCTTTTTTTGTGCTTTAGGCTACCATTTGTTACTGACTATGATAGTCTTGGGAAAAGAAGATTCCTCCTGCTCTACATCTCCAGCTTACATACTATTAGTTTGCTACATTGAATCCTGTAGATTTCAAAGAAAATTCAAACCCTTGGCAGACAAATAAATCTCCCATATGTGCTAAACAAACAGAACGGAGAGCGTGCAAAAAAGAGCGACATGTTATCGTGGTGGCTCTAAAAAGAGAGGGAATCATTCGACAGGGAAGTTAAACCCATACTTTATAGTTTGCTCGCACTGTGAATACTTTTGGTTGCAGCCTAAACCCAAGAATCTTAACACACGGACAAAAAAGCTTTACTGTGAGTGAATAGGAATGAAAAGCCAATCTATCAAGTAATAAAACAATTGCTGTAACTTGTGCTAAAAGTGAGGGACTCCCATTGAGAATTGCCAGGTAATCATATAGAGCTGGAACCAAACTTTGAAAAAATATAGCAATATAATGCATGTGAATACATCTGAGCAAAATATTTCCGAGATAAAAAACTACTACTATATGATAATCTTTTAAGAACACCACCTATGTTTGATGGTCATTCAATTCAAGCTGTGCATATCCTCATAAAAACTCCGTCATAAACATTAGGGACACACAACTTTAAAAGGCCAACTTTGCATTGCCGCTAGTTATACTAGTGTAGCAAGTTCACAATAACATACTTAGAGTTTGGGAATGATTAAAAATACCAAAATGCAATCTTTTACCACCATTTCATTGTCATTTAAAAAAGATTATTTCACCCTTGAATGCATTTGAATTGCCCGTGTCCTGGGGGAGTAAAAAGCTAAACTATTTATATACCATGAATTGGCAAAATGTGGAGGAAATGCTACGGGACTCACTGAAGTAAATGCACCAAGTGACAACTCCTAAAAAAAGGGACAAAAATGCACAGGGAAGGCCAATTTACCCACAATTCGTTTTTATATCCTTGATTTTGGCAGACTATATACTATGCCTACATAATAATTAGCAAGGAGTAGAACGAACCTGTATTTAGCTTGGGAGGAAGCAACCCATTGTTTCTCACTCCTACCATCCTGAGTGAAATCCTTTTGGTCACACATTTAAACAAGTTGGGAGTGTATAGAACGCAAAATGTGACAAGATGCCCCGTATGGACAAAGAGTTGATCATGGGACACTTTAGTCCCTGTATAAATTCGCGTCAAAAGATCACGCAGCCGCTTATTCGTTTATAAGAAAAATTTCTTTTGTAAACAATGTGTAGAAAATAAAAGTTCTGTTTCATATCGTCCCCGATACACCACACAAAAGTAAATGTTATTTTTTCAACTTGAGGTGTCAAGGTAACCCAAACTATTACAAGCTACAGTTCTCCTCAACCAAACCCGGCCTAAAAACCATATAACTATGCACACTCTTTTATTCCTCACGGACTTGACAGCCAACTGGCAAAAATAGTGCACGCAATGGATACAACACACACATATGGAAAGTGAGAACGGAATCCACTTTACAGAGATCTTGATAGAAGATTAAATTCTTGAGCTACTCGACCACCAAATTAAGTCCAACGAAACTAATAATATTTTCCCAGCCTGCACTGCGTACACTAATACACACATGAATGAATTGGAGTTAAGTTAGAAGACGACGAGCTTAGATAAAAAAAAACTTAGTTGCTTTGCTAATCTGTTATAAGATTCTCGTGCTACACAAAAAAGTGTTTCAACACAGCTCTAAACTGGGTGGACAACTCCAGAATGAGTCCAAAAACGAAAAAAAAAACACACTAACTGCGTTCAATATAAGTAGTACGTTGCTCTGAACTAACCTACCAATGGTTCCTTCAGTGAGTCAGAACAATAACTCACACTTTGTAAAATACAAGCTTCTGGAATCCATCAAATGGATCAGAAAAGGAGCACAGCAGCTGAAACTTTTCTCATCCACCAGAGAACAACAAGTTGAGCAACCAAAATCAGTCACAAATCCAGTAAAAGGTTTCTTCCTTTACAAACTTAATAACCTATAGTTGGGAGAGAACAACAGCTATTTTCACTCACTGTCTCAGCTGGATCCCTAATACAAGAAATACCATTCATTCTCAATTCTCTGGATTCACCAACTAACTAACTAACGCACTGGCAAGTTCCTCTGTGTGTGTGTGGGAGTCGTATTAATCGTCATAACAAGTAACAGTTGAGTAACTAACTAAAACTGGACTGGAATGCGAGACCCACTTTTTCAATATAAACAGTCAGTCAGTTAGTGGAAACATTTTATTCTCCTATTAGCTGGTCGTTGGTTCGAGGGAAAAAAAAACTGAAATTTTTCGCCAAATACACACACAATGTGGCTATCCTTCTCTGTGCACGGACTAGGTCCAACTGACGGTGCTGCTCAAATGACTCTTGCTTGTTATTGTTGTTGTATGCATGCAATGCAGTCTGTTTTTGAACATGTGGTTCTTCCCATCTCTCTTGCTTACTCAGTCAGTGAGCCTACCTATAGTGAGTAACTCACACTAGTACACAACTAAAGGAGCCAAGTTACCAAAACTCGTTTTCAAAGCCCAAAGTATAAGTAATACGGTTTATGCCAAAGCTGAACGCTGACTGAGTATAGAATTGTAAAAATGTTTTTTATGAAACTACCACCACTGGCTTTATTCTTACACTGTGAATTAGTGAGAGAAAAATGCTGCACGCTAATATGCAATCCACATGTTTTCATCATCTTTAGCTTGAGAGTGTGTAACGTATTCATGGACATATATAGTAAGCATTGGGAGTAAAAACCTTTGGCCAGAGCCTCAAACTCATGTGTGCACTAACAAACTAACTAACTGGAGCAGTGTGGATGGTCACTTGGTTTGGCATACGAAAATCCAGCCCGAGTGAGCTCCAATTTTCTACAAGATAATGCATATCAAGCCTATACAAAAAGGCTCCAAATTTGTTCCATTTTGTGTATGTAAGCAGGACATAGTAAGATTATCAAAAGCACTGCACGCATGCATGCATTACTAACTAAATGACCATGTTATATTTTTACACACAGTATGTATGCATGCTGTTTGGTAAGTATATTCGGATTCTATAGTTAGTTTGTACATATCACATTGGTTTGTGAATATGGTTGTTTGTGTGTAAAAATATATGCAAGCATACTATGCGTACATATTTTTGTGCGTTAGTCTAGTCTAGTCATAGAACCGTATGTATGGATACATTGCTCACTCAAAATTGTACACCGTAAGTTGGGTTGAGTTTGTGCCACACGAGGCTCGTGTACATGAAGGTCTGAAGGAATTAATTTACCTGCCAACCAAATGTAGCGATAGGAGGAACACATAGTGTACTGCTTATTATAATGCACAGAAAGTTCACATGGAGTTTTGTAATTTCCAGAGAAAAGGTAAAAATGTGTGCGTAATATTTTGCTGGCTGGCAGCATATCAGCACCCTTTGTAGCTTAACATAGTGATGTAGAGATAAGGAAACTTCCGTTTTTACATTTCATTACAAAGAGGCTTTTGGAGTTTGTTTTGAAGGTTTTCTTGGAACTAGACACAAAAGCATCAATCTTTCAAGTGACTATAGGAGTGCGAATGGAAATTGCGATGGTTCCTCACACACATGATTGTCTGTCTGCCTGAAGATTGCACAAAGGAGCAAAAATGGTACACAAGGAATTCCCTTGCAGAGAAAAAATGCACACAATGGGAAACAAAAGGTAGTGTAGAGTACGAAAGAGCGTCTGCTTAAAAAAGGGCTTCTCTATACAATTACAACTGAGCAAAGTTTTAAATACCTTTAGACATTAGTTCATAGTGAGCCTCAAAACGGGTACTTTCAAATTTACATACTCCTTCACACAATCTTCAAAAGAATCTATCTCCCTATACATTAGATTATAAACTGGACTAAATTTTATCCAACATTTTGAACAACACATATAATGCAAGCATCTGGTTTGGAATGAATCGCCAAACAATGCATTCTTATGTAATCCGCATATGTGCGCTCTTCAGGTCGATTGTCTTTCCATTCATTGGGAAGTGGAAAGTGAAAGAAGGCTCTACATACATAAGCGCAATACACATTACATTTGTTTCCAGGAATTGCTTCTTTTTCACATCGTTTGCCCATAACCCGAACCACATTTTTTGTTTAACCCATTATAAATAAGATATAAGGATGGATTCAAAGGACAGCTGAGCACAAGCTATTTTACAATTTGACGATTCCTGCAATAAAAATTCTAGGCATCCATACATTACTATCATCGTTCACGTTGTATGTACATTGTATAGCTAGCAGCGAACCAACACACAAACACACACATGGTGCGGTGATACTGTAATGTCAAACATAAATACATGTCTACGTCATTTTTATAGTGCATCTTGGGTAAGCACAAACACATTGCATCTTCACTAGACTGCTGGTTGGCTCACACTACCCCTGGAGTTCCCAATACTGCTCAACAGTCAGCACAAATTTGTTCAACTTTGACTTTCCAGAATGCCACAACGGCGTGATCTTTTATTCATTGTGAAGGGAATGAATGAATGAGAAATGTGTAAGGGGGATGAATCTATGGACACCGAGGGTGATAGCAGGGATCAAGTCAAAGCCATAAAAGCATTCATTCCAACCATAAGACCTTCACTCACACATACTCTACTACCAGTAGTGCTTGTATTTACTGGCACATTAGTTAGTTAGCAGTACACTGAAAGAAACGCCTTCAGCTCAGTCAGTAGTATGGAGCATGGACTCCTCTTTGGTATGCTGGTTACGCCGATGGTCCATGTACGCGTAACAAAGAATTACCTTCATTTCGTGGCTCCTGTGAGTGCCCAAAAAATTCCATTCCAGGAGCACCACCAGCATACTATATAATGCTTGTGGTAGTAAGTATGCTCATAGTCAGACCAGACCGTGTACAAAGGTACACGTTATGACGTATTATGAGGGCGAGAAAAAAGTGTACGAAGGAGCACATCTTGTGCGTGAGAATGCAATTTTCTTGGAAGTAAGCTCAAGGAAAAAAGACTTGTCAACCGATTTTCCCCTCTTTGAGGGAAAGTTTCATAGCTAATTGCAATTGTTGTCCTTCCTTTCTCTCCATCCATAAAAGTTTATAGTTAGATGGCTCGATGGGTCATACTAAACGTTATGTTTAGTTAGTTAGTTTCTGTCTTTTTCTATTGTGGCTAAAAAGGAGCTTATTGTGTACTAACTGACCAACTAAATGGTGAATGCTCAAGCTAAGCTGCACAACACACACTTACTTATTATCGCCTTAATACGATGACAGCACACGTCCTACAGGCTATTCAGGAACAGGAAGCAAGGGTGCTTTTATTAGTACAAAATGGGTTTAAAGGCTGGATGGAACAGCTAACTTGTGAGGCCGGTGTTACTATGCACACCATACAAACGCACAACTGGACTCAAACCATAATAATAATAATTCTATATGATATCAGGACTAATGATACACACACACACTTTAAGTTATAGCTTGTCATATTCTCACATGAGACTTACTATTGTTGTTCCCCGGCCCCGCCAAAAGTTCTCACTATATATATTGACTACTGGAGAGATGGAGTACGCACGCTTCTATTTAAGCTTATTATTTCCACGATTATTATTATGATCATGTGCGTAGCCTTTTGCTCAGTACGAACATCACATAAATACACTACGTGGTGCCCATTCCTTGTCCCTATTGTACCAAAAGTTTTGCACTTTCCGGCCAGTCATCATACCGTGTATTATTATTACCGTAACTGCTACCCGAAGATAAACTCTTGTATATGTGTACTGGGAATAGATGGTTTTTACAATGGAATGCGCAAACACGCTCTAACCAGCTAACTAACTAACTAACTAAAAGCTACAACCATATATTATGGAGCAAGTATAAGTTAAGTGAGTAACCGACAAACTTCTTTGTTCTCCAATATGTGATCTGCCTAGAGAATCTCGTGCCAAACAGTTTGATAATAAAGTGAGAAGGGGAACCAAATGAGCAAACAAATGCACCCAATGACATTACCCTGCATGTCTTCATTACATACAAATTAGCTGTTTATACTACAGATAGGCAACCATGCAACGCAAGTGCCAGGCTTCAGGACATACATATCCTATATGCAACTAAAGATTTTAGAATCAAAAGCTCACGTGAAAAATAAACTTTCTTCCTTGGTTTTGTAACGTGTTTTCAAAGTTTTAACGGTTTAACGGTTAGGAAACTAACTTTAACTAACTATGCATGCATACACTATGCATGAAATAATATTTTGTGTGAGTTGACTGTCCGTCAACCAGTCACTGAAACGGAGTTTGGTCAACCTTTGGTGAAAATAGTGAGGCCAGTACTAGGATTCATAGGAAATGCATGTGGATGGGTGCGTGCAAGTATTAGAGAAAAGTTGGAAAGTTCATTTCAAGTCTTTTCTCAAAGCACGTATCTCTCTGGAGATGAACATATGCATAGTGAACACGGTAGTTCTCTGGTCTGGTCGTCACATCACTTATTCATGCTATGGAAACACGTTGAAAGGCATTCTCATTATAGTCTGCCTGTCCTAGATAATTGAGTGAGTCCAAGAACCGGCACGGAGTTTAAAACTGCACAGTCCAGCCAGACCAACACTAATTCCACGTGTCAAAAATGTGCCTAGTTAGTTAGTGAGTGAGTGATACGTTCTGGAAGTACAACTAAAGTACAAAGTACAAAATAGATTGCATTACAACAGTGGCTGGATGAAACCCGTAGTCAGTCAGTAATCTAAAAGTACAGAAAGCACTCGTAAAAGCTCATTGAATACGGCTTTCAGATTCGTATAAAACAGTTGCCGGCCTATCTACCTGAGTACAATTTCATTCCCATGAAAATATCATCAAATATGCATTAAAAGAAAATAGCTATGCTCACACCGTTTGGAACATTTAACCAAAAATTTGCATCTCTTCCCAATGATAGAGAAAGATACAGACTACATCCTGACAACTGTACCAAAAAAAAGGGGCATGAATTATGCATGTTTGTTGATTTCAGTGCAGTCCAAAAGTGAGCCGAGTTTCTACATGCTTACGCACCTTGTAACAAACAAAGCAAACTTCTTTGCTGCTCCCTCAATCTTGTGTACAAAGTTTTTGCCTATATGAGACAAGGAAAAAGTTTCTATGAGATCAAATTCAAGTCAGCTACTTCCCATCTCACGCACAATGTAATCTGTATCGTGCTATCTATCCGTGTACAGTTAGAAAACCTGTCAGTAAAAGTCTCTCTACAATTCGTCCATACATCAATGTTCAAATTTCTTCATCCATTACATTTACATAAAATCATCCTCCATACTTTGTACGCACAATATTCCATTCATTTCAACCAGCTCTCATCATACCCAATTGTGTGGGATGCAGTGATTATAAATCTTTCAACTAACTAACTAACTATTAAATCCTTTATGATTCACGCTAGTTTTTTTTGCACATACAGTTTGAGAAGATTTTTGAGTGCTTATCATCATAAAAAATTTTCATAAAGGTATGCCGACATGGTAAGAGAAACGTGCAACCACTGATGATATAGCCTGGCTATGCCTTACATTGTTTATACGGAGAAAGAAAGGCATCGTCATCACTAGCATGACCTGAGGCAGATGTTCTTCTTAAATACTTTGATTTAAAACGTGCACACAACTTCATCAACCTGAGTGCTTTTAAGTGAGTGAGCGAGCACACCAACTTCACCAGTAATAATCACCCCCAACATTCTTCATCCCAAATGCTTAAAATTAATAGGATCTCATTACAGAATTAGTCGTCAGCTGCTCCCAAGGAATAACCTTAACTTAAATACTCACTACCTCCCTCTAGAGTTAGTTAATTAGTTTCAGATGGACAATAATTTCTCTGAGAATACATAACTACCTTTTCCAAAGGTGTGCATGTATTCCATAAAACGATAATGTTTCGCGTCAATGATCAATATGGATGTGTTGCGTACTGCTATAGAAGCCCATGTATGAAGATTGGAACGATAAATGTGCATACTGTATCTCTAGTATTTTCTGCATGCATGAGAAAAGAATTCTTTTTTCCAGTTCCTGTTTACCATTTCACATGCTTTGTTATGTAAGCAGTAATAGTATCCTGTACAAACAGTATCCAACAACGGGCTACAAAATCCGCACATACTGGTCTATTTGTTGTTCCTACTGGATTTTGAAGTGACACTCGTGTGTGTACAAATGTTGCGCTAGTAAAACTCGTCATGGAATATTGTAGATAGTAGATCATGTTGATGATATCCGATCGCATCCTGGGTACCAAACCTCACCAGCATATCTATCTACATATAATGTATATGACATGGAAATGAATTAATGCGTGACTATGATCGAGATAGAAGGAAGTGCTTCATGGAGTCCTCTACAAGCTAAAGTTTAAATGCCCTTATTTTTTTCTCGTAAAAACAGACTCCAGTTAAGGGTCGCACTTTCAGCTCATTACAGGCCATTATAAAGACACCATTCTATATAAGTAGCCAAACCAATGTAATGGCTTTTGGGTCCAACTTCCAACAGCTATAAGGCCATACATTCACTGGCGTCATCATCCAAATATAGTTGGGACGAAGAAAAGATGAACCAATTCTATTGTAGGAGGAAAAAAGTTGTTGTAGTGCCGGAAACTCGACCCTTATTAGAAATGGAGTTTTCATGGACACAGCAAGCCATTGGATTCATTGTACAAAATGGTTTCAAAGGAAACATAACTGCCGACAGCACAAGCTTATTTGTACAGTCCATTTGGAGATCATACTTGTGTTCAGAGTAACAACAATGCTCGCTCCTTCAACTTGTGTGTGTGTGTTTGTAGTTCGTTTCCCGTTCCAAGAAGGAACTGGAACATGATCAGTATTCAACAGCCCTTTCCCATCATTTATGTACAAACGGGCACATGCACTCTGTACAGTCATAATTTTTTCATACAAGTGTTTATACGACTCTTGTACAAAACCGAGTGTATGAACCCATGTTTCTCAGCCATTACTCGGATGTTGAAGAAACTTAAAATCCAAAATATGGTTTTCCAAGTGCACGTAAATCTGTGTAAGTACACATGGAACTCCTAGGGGCCACATTGCTCAAGTGAACTATATGACCCTTTTACTTGTAATTACATAGTTAGCGATTCAGAATCTCCTTGAAACTCCCAAGGGACCGCTAGTTTTCACAAAAACCAGTTAATAAATCCTCTGGAAAATTGATTACTAACTAAAAGTAAGGAATTTTTGGGGAAAATATCTTCCCATCTTACGTTAGTTAGCTAATTGGAATGTCCTCGGTGGATCGCCATACACAACCACATATCATGTAGTTAGTTAGATCATAAATGCGAAACAAATTTTAATTCTAGTAACTCTACCACAAAATACCAACTAACTATAACTAGCCAAGGAAATTTGAGAATGCATAATGTACCCAGCCAATTAAATGTAAGAGACTGGGAGTAAACTAATTATAAAAAAGAGGAGATGAGTGCCCATAGGGACTGTTAGCAAGTCCTCTATTCTCTCATGCTCTCATCGTTAGTTGTGAGTTGTAATGAATATTTTCACAACCATTTCTTTCATCTTCTTTAGAGCACTTGCATACATATGCAAACAGCAGGTAGGTAAATATGATTTCCCTATATCCGTAATAAATGAGTTGTTTCAGTCAGTTTCATAGCGGCCCAAACGTGTGCTCATTTTAAAAAGAGAGAGAGAGCTACAATGTTCTCATTGCATAATAATAAACAGTGAGACACATAATAATACAGAAAAAGAGCTCATCATTTTCTCTCTCTCCCTGTATATTGCTACCTGTGACTACTTTAGTAGAGTTTAGTTAGTTTAGTAGCTACTTACTTATATCAAGTTTAACACTGTGGTTTGGTTTGGTTTACACTTGAAGACATGGTCTCAAGCAATGTCTGTTATCTATAGCATGCTTGCAATCATGACGTAGACAGTAAAAAAATTGCATTCATTTTCATTATTGTATTGCATTATTGTGAATAAATGTTAAAAGAAACTTACTATTCCCTTGCGCCACGTGTATTTGGGATCATCATGATATGGCTTCAGTCATATCCATAATAACTGGCAATTCATCATCACTCGTGTAAGTTAGTTAGTTGGGTAGATAAATGTCTCACTGAGAATGAAATGAAACGAAATGGCCAGTGGGGAGGCAATAACCATTATGGGAACGTCTTATAACATCCATATGGTAATTTACACTGTGCTGTGACTTTGTAGCACTTAAGTTTCCCTATGGTTTGTCACATGCAGTTCTGTGAGTGTGATATAGCAACAAGCTATGCATGGTTGGAAAGAATGCAAGAGCAATGAAATATATACACTCGCAGGGGTAGGTGGCATGCTAATATCCCATTGAATGCTCCCTTGGCAAGATAGGAATAAAATAATTGCATTCTCAGGTTCATTAGTCATTCATTATAAGGTTCTTGCGGCTATTAATACCCATTTATTTTTTGCTCCTTAATGGTGCGAATGCAAGCTGGGTGTGAATAAATACCCGTTGGGTTACACTTGGAGCTTTTTTTTACAACCCATAGCTTTAAATCATCCTAAACTTGAAATGTTGTGGTGTATTGCATATTTCTTGCACACATCGGAGACTCAATTAGTACGCGTTGCAACTTGCGAGAGAATATATGCAAGCTGCATGTGCAGTGTACATTTTGGAGAGTTGGTTAGCGAGAAGATAATTGGATACAAAAGTTATGGATTCCTATTGTTCCATCTCACCAGTGAAGGAAGCTACAATAGTCACTTGTGGCAACGGCGATTTATCAACAGGGTGATAACAAACTGTGCTTTTTTCTACAATTGTACATATAGTAAACACTAGGGTCTAAATGAATTGTAGGATGCAACAGAATCAATACGCGCATTGATTGATTAAATAGTTTGTCGCTATATTTTCATGACAGGACTGTTTTTATACTATAGTGTAGTTCTACATATGTTTTTTCAATGTATAAGTATTTTTGTTAAAAATCGGAACTATAAACGACTCCTAATGATAGTGGCACTAATGGAACTTTAATTTCATAAAAAAAGGGAAAAATTGACAATATTTCCAAACTTTCTAGCGCGTATACCTAACAGCACGTACACGTGGAGAGACCAAAAAGGTACAGAAAGCACAACTTTGAGTCCTTTTCAATTTATCTCCTTTTTAGCCACTTTAATGGTGTACACCTCATTTTAAAGATGCTAACTTTTCGTAGGAGTGCTTTCTTATGTTTTCTTCTGTATACATTATAAATCTCATTGTGTTCTGGTTCAGGTTCCGGAGCAGCAGCAATGTAAAAACGGTGTACTAAAGTTGAAGCTTTCTACACCTAAAGTTCTCATTGATTCCAATCTCTCACGCTCAAAAGAATCGTTAACACAACATTTCGCCTTACAAAGAAGTATGAACAAAAGCTTATTTTAGTGCATTGTTAATTAATTTCACGAAGCTCCTAAAATGCAAACAATACAGCATGCAAAATTGATGCCTTAAAAATGTTTCAGTTTCGTAGTACAGAAAAATCCAATATCATCTAAATAATTATGCACTGTAAAAGACAAAACTTGTAGCATTTAACACAAAATTTACTTACTTCATCAAAAACATTTTCATCCAAACTTTCAATAACTGTTTCTCTCCGTGTAAAAATTTAATTATTTCCATCCAGCTAGACTACAAGGTTAAATGCAGCAACAAGTTTTAAACTTTCCCCAATTACAAAAAGTACCAAAGACAAATAGTGAACGAAATTAAATTAGCAGTGAGAAATGCCTAGAGAACCTTAACTCATGGCCGCCCTTGCAAAGTAAAAAGCACAGTAACTCGCATGTACATTTTTACTCGACTAATTTTTGGATTTTCAACCCAGCCAAGCCACTGAATTCCGTCCACTTGACTGAAATTCTAAAGAACCTCTCACCGTCAATAAAGACTAAATAACACAGGCCAAATTTGAAACTCGTCAATTCCCTTTCCGTTTCACGCCTTGCCTAGTATATAATTGCTAAAGAACATATCGCCATGAAATGAAAAGCATTCCAGCTCCAAACTGTTGGGTTGGCAAAACATTCGGTTCCATTCACAACTGAATGCCTAACAAATTCATTCAACAGCTAGCTAATTAACTTTTTTGAAAGACTGATCCAAAAGAACTTGTATACTCTTTCCTTATAGTCAGTTATCAGTTCATTCAATTTCAAAAACGGCAACAAAAGTTATCGTACATAACTTGGGTCTATATATCGAAAGTTACTTACAAACTAATTTCTTTCCTAATCTCACAAAAATATGGGACGCACGTGAATTGTGGGTGCTGGAAATTGTCTTTTTAAATGACAACAAACTGATTTGATAACAGAAAAGGCAAGAGCTTCTCAAACTACGTTCCATATTTCATCATTCCAGACTTCAGCACGCGCTCTCAATCTAAATCTATATGTGATGTCCCACCACATGCCAAAAAAAAGTGTGCCTTCTTCTTATTATAAAAGTTTGGAGGAAAATGATGAACAATCTTGGTGAGAGCCTACATTGAACGACGAGATAGACATCCATTCGCAGCAGTCCGTGTGTGTAGAGCGAGAGCAACAAACTTTGAAGTGGGCTTTTCGGCATAGCTACCCTAACGCACTTCTCAATAATGCGTACAAAGGTATGCAAACTATTCTCGGAAAGTTCCAGTACCTCTTCCAGAACAAGCGAGCGTGTTCAATATTGGATATTATTTTGGATAGATTTATATATTGCTGTGGGACGATCACTATATACGCGATTGGAATGCTTGAGACAAAAAATACATGTAAATATGTATGCTCCAGGTCTATATTACGGTTTACATGCACATGCACGCACTACTAGATCGGCCAAACTATGTATTTAGTTAGTTAGTTAGTTAGTACGCACTAGATAGGAAGAGATGGTTCGCAAATTCCTAATGCTTAGAAATCCATGAAAGTGGAATTGAAACTTTTTTCATTTTCATGAACAAGAAAAAATGTATACCGACTATAGACGTAGCAGCAAGCAACTAAAAGTTGGCTTGCATATCTAAATAAACTCACCACTTGAAATTTGGAAAAAATGAAGTCTGTCTGGTGTAGGCCACCACTAGATGTAATGCGTTCTTTACGAGACCATGTAGTGATGATTTTCATAGGATGGAAAAATTTGTGCTTGACAACAAAGGCAATTCTCTAAGGTACACAAATCTGTCTTCAAATAGCATTCTATAGAGCCCTTAATGTTTGACTAGGCTGCCATTCACAAGTAAATGTCAACAGAACTGAAACATTGTTTGTTTGGGGGGCTCAAAAAGAAGTTGGACTCCGGTTTAAGACCCGCAGGAGACACGAGTGTCAGTGCTCGCATAAAAATGGTTTCATAAATATTGTGTCGGCAATATTGCAACGCACTTGTTTAGCCGTTTTGTCAAGCGTGTTTGGATTGCATAATAGCAGCATAGTAGTGTGAAGATATGGTATTAACACAGGGTTAAATTCTAGCAATTAATTCAAGCTGGCCTGGATGATTTATAGTTTTTACGCAATGATTAACAGCATCAATAAATTAAAGAGCTCGCCAGTTTACACGACAAGTTGTAAACAATATCAGTGCTTTTGTCCCCATGCAAAAAGGATCCATGTATCCATTTGGATTATTTACAGTGTAATAGACTGCAATGTTCGTGTTTCCCAATCTTTTAAACTTTTATGACCGTTTACACGCTCCGATTTGTAATCCCTGAGCACAAGAGCCACGCATTTAAATAGTAACCTAAAACTGACTAGATAACCACACACTCCTGCGTTTTGGAGTAACACATAATTCACAGCTATATTTCATTTAATGTGACACTGAAACGTGAAAGTAATACGTGGAAAGGTAATTGCTACTCAGCGTTATTACTTCATCATCATTTCAAAAGAAAATGAGTGCGCCTTGCATGACTGCCACCATTTAAAGTTTAGAGCAGTCAGTCTCTATTAAGAAGACAACACACCAACTAAAAAAGTGCTTACATTCTAGACATAACATTTATTTTTTGCAAACGCTTCTATTCCTTCTGCTCCATCAGCCGAATAAATCCATTGATAATAGTATACAATCTAAATGATTCAACTCATTATGGTCAAAAGAGAGTTTAAATTATAGTAATTGTATATATTTAGATCTGTGATAAGTCAAAAAAGTACAATGGATTCTTGAACCGGACAAAAACTTGACCCTTATCAATCCCTTGAACTTATGCACACAATACACAATAGAAGATGATGAGTATACAAAATAATTTCCTCATAGCTTCATATAATCCTTGCTTGGAATGGAATGAATACAATTCACTTTAGAGATAACATTTCACACGATTGTACATTTGTAGGGATGCCAAATCTTGAAAATGTCACTGCTACTAACTAAACTCGTACAAAGTGAAATATGACATCTAATTCGTGTTTGATAGTTGGTTTGAACCCACGCACGCACAATACGCCCCAAATCAGCACATTAGCAGATGATCACGCTGCTATTCATGAAACATTGCGAGTTGGCAAAGATGGCACAATATTGTTTAAGAGTGATCAAATTTTCACATTGAGAAATGCCGATGAATGAGGACAAACAAACCTAATGATTTTAAAATTAATGAGCTTTGTTGACAGATGTACAAGCGATTGGTTTTGAGCCATTTGTCATATAAATTGACTAAAATTTGGCAACTGTGCAACATGAAATCAAAATATATTAATCTTCCAAGTATTTTCAGTTATGTATTGACACCATTACTATGCTATACGTCTCAGACTCCAGATTTGATAATTGACTTGCTGGCTCTAGAGCTACGTTTTCAACAACAACAACGTGTGTCGTCAAGTTCATTCTAAAACTTGAGTTTTCAGATAACTAACTAACTATAACTACAAGTAATGATGCAAAGGAACTAACTGGGAAATATGACATTTCGTATTCCCTATTATTACATCTATTCTAATCTCATCAAGTAGCGACTGATTCTCTTCATTGGACGGAGCGTGGAAACACATTTTCTCCATCCAACAAAAAGGTGCATCGTCATGTAATTTCGTTTGCCAACCTTTACACATGCCAACTACTCCAAGTTTTTTGCCGATTCTCCCTAAAAAGATATAAAAATCAACTTGCACTTTCATAAAGTAGTGACACAAGGATCTAACAGTTCCACATGTATTCACAAAATAATTGCATAGAGCAATAATGAGCACTACAAAATCTTGTCAACATGTTATGTCTATTAAATGAGACAAACAGTAGAGCTCATTGCAAGTAGGCAGGCCATATTTTTTCCAACATTAGCATTTACTTACTAGCTAACTAACTACATGGAATCGATTGAATAATTGATAATACACATATAACATAGCAACTATTACACAATCATTGGCGTTTTAAAATAACAGTTGGGAACAAACCAAGCTTTGGATGTCATAATAACCAAGAAGACGAAATAGATTAGCTCTAAAAAGTAAACTAGTCTTTCCCCTGACTGAGAAACTTTATCTTCTCATTGTGCTTATGATTATGTGAGCGTATTTAAGCAATGTAAATCTGCAAGTTCAAAACCAAGAGGATAAACTTTGCACATTAGCTTTGGCATGTATATTTGTAATGAGAAGTTTGTTATCTCTCGGTTATTCCACCGGAACATTTGGATTTTGGCACTAATCATAGGACAGAGTGGCTTTAATTAACTAACTCTACTATTCATGTACAGCAAATATTTACAGCGATCACTATTACAGCTTACTGTATCTCCGTACTAACTGATTCTGTCTTTTGCTTTAATAGCCAATAATACTATAACTTATAGATGCAAGGGAAATTCGACATTTTGAGGCAATATATTGCTATTTAGTTTTATAATAGAGGCATTCCATGCTCGCTCAGAGAACTCAGATTTTCCTTGAGATGGTAACATTTCTCAAAACCTTATGCAAAGATAGACACGAGAAGTCTCATTAAGAACAACATGCAAATAAGTGACTGATTGGGCTGAAAGTTTCATCAATCAATATTCAAGAGAATAATACTCATTTCGCTTTAGTTAGTGAAATATATTAGCTTCATTGTAATATTTTTCTCGGGAAATATGAGAAGGATTCTCACATGTAATTCCTATAAAAGAAATGAAAGCCTGAGAGTTACAGTACCTTATTGATTTTTCCAGTTCAAGATTCTACGGATGCTCAATTCGTAATTTGAGATATGATGCACATTTTGCCGTTGCTTTAATAAGTACAACACTCATTTCACATCTTCCTTGTGGTTTCCATTTTAGATAGCAAACGCTAACTAACTAAACCAACCTAGTATTAGTCTTCTCCTAAAAGTGAACTTGTGTGCAGACAAACTTAAGCTTCTTCAATGCATAATCCACAAACATTAGATTCGCCAATATTAAATCATTTCTCTCCTTGCAAACTTCCTACTTTCCCTATGCTATATAGATTGGAGAATCGGGGTCCGGAAAACTGAAAGTCCACAATATTACACACGACGTAACCGGGCTTCATTTCCATTAAAATATTAACGATGCTCTAATTTTCCAGTGATTCACTAATTAACTAACTAATTTAAGCCTATCAATATAAAAGCTATAGTAATATGCTTATAAACTCAGTGTAAGGAAAAATATGAGCACTAATGTAGAACTATAATATGATTCTCCACAGTTAGTTAGTAACAGAAGCTCGCAAATTTATAAAGTTTATATATCTGGTGCATATTGTACTATTGGTACATTAAATTCATGTGCTCAACTTGTCTGGTCTTAGATTGCCAAAAAATGCGTTGTCCAATCACGTAGCCACGATTATTTACAGTTGCGGAAACATAATAACCCAAATGTTCATTAGGCTTCCCATGACCATCATGGAAGTTCGTTTAGATTCACATGAGTTGAGTTCTTTGAATTTTGAAACGTCAAGTAGTCTTGACATTTGTCGTGCCTCTTTTTTCATGTCTTTAGCCTATTTCCCTTTGCTGCTATTCATGGTACTTTAGATTGCAAAAGATTATTTACTTAAGCTCCACAAGCTTCTTTTTTCATAGCTATTTTTGGCTTCTACTATTTATATGCAGCGACTCCCATTTTTATAGCTATAGAAAAATAAAATGACATGTCAAGACGCGAGTAGGATGATGCGTCGTGTGTAAAATCGTAGCATTAAAATCTTCTACTTCCTCACACATTTGTACAAACTAGATACTGTGCACAGTTAGTTAGTTAGTTAGTAGAATTAAAGTTCAAGCTTGCCTCTTATTTGGATTCACAGAGTCGCATTTTTTAGCCACAAAGCCGCAGCGGTAATGAAACAAAACTAGATGATTTTTGTGACAACACACATTCATCATCGCATTTTGTACAGTTTTTTTTACTGTATAGTGTATATAATACAACTGTCCCTATTATTATCTAAAACCTAAAGTGAAAAGGATGAATTCTTTCAATTTAGCTTTCATGAGTGAAGAATATGAGATACGAGATAGTTCTATCATTTTTATCTGCAGTAATTTTTGCATGCTTGTGTAATCAAACCACTGATAATTGGATTGAGATTAAAATGAACACAAATCAAGTGCTTTCATACGACAGTTACAATAATTGGATAAGTTACTTCTAGTCTACTAAGCACATAAAAATGACTAAACAGATCTAGAATGAGATCGTTAAAATCCAAAGTCATTTAGCGGGATTTTGCGTGACAGAACGGACTGCGTCGACGAGTATTACATAGTAATATATTTTTACAGTAATCCAGTAGTACCCAGCCACAACATGTAGAAAGGAAATGAGTATTAGGTTTTAATAGACTAAAGCTGGAACCACGACTCAATTTAGCATGATTTAATTACAGAATGCTAATAGCGCACACACATTTCACTGTTCAAGTCAATCAAATCAATCTTCACAACTCATCAAGTTGAGTAATTGGAAAACCCAAATTTAAGGATGATTAGATTGAATTATAAATCAATAGGATTGAGCCCAATATTAAACTGTGTAGTGCGAACAGGACGATTAATTTGCTGCCACCAGTGTAATTAATTGCTGAGCCAGTTTTATTCTCGCTCTCCAACAGACTTTCCATGAAATATCGTAAGTCAATTTCAACACAACTCTGCGGCCACATGAAAGAGAATGTGGGATGCAAAAATCCCAAAAAGTTTCTAAAATGACAATGAATTCAGTCAACAACGGGAAAACAAAGAAAAAGTAAAGAACAAAAGAGGACTGAACACACATGGACTGGGTTTCACATTGACTATTGACAAATTGACACTCACTAACTAACTAACCAAAACACCTTTTGTATCATACCATTCTTCCCTAATAACGCTTACTGAGAGAACAAAAGCGCAACCTTACAAAGTCTATAGTTTTACAAATAGCTAACAAATTATGATGAAAAGGGAAAAATTTGCATTGTCACAGTACATTTCATATAATCTCCCTCCCAGGTAGTGATTCAGAGTCACCGCTCAAAGCCATCTTATTTATCCCCATTTTCTTGCACGCAGTGTGAAAACAATCCACGGCTGGTTTCAAAACCATTCCTTCTTTTGTACACATCTTTCAATACAAAGAATAGTAGTTTTTTTAGTTACTTAGTTAGTTAGTTAGTTGGTGGCATTAAGCTTGCAGAGTGTAATTGGTGAAATGTAGAAAATATCCAATTCTGTGGCTTTATAAACTAGAAGACTAGAACATATCATTCCACCACAGGAGTTTTCTGTATTCCGAGTACACCGTAAATCTAATCTCCCTTTATCCCATGAAAAGAAACGTGCCAGTTGTCACTGATCGTGAGCTTGTATGCACAAATAAAGGCTACTGGATAAGTTAGCGTGCAGTACTGCTAACTATAAGTGAGCAACTAAAAAAATCTTTCACCTATGGATGGAATCCTGAATTTCAGAGCTTCATCTGTAGACAAGTATGAGAAACCCCTTTCAATCATTGTCGGATCTCGTTGATAGTACAGTAAACAATTGAATTGAGTAAATTATTGGTCGGGTTAAAAATTATACTTCAAATCAGCAAGTCCAAATACCGTATGAGGGAACTAGCACAGCGCAAAAGTGAGTTCATTTGACCTAGCAATTAATCATGTCATAAACTTGACCCAAGTCCAAGTCTGAAGTTGTCAGCAATTTGTAAATCATATTTAATAAATAAAAAAGGTAAAATTCAACATGATAAATGTTTGCCCAATGGAGAAAAAAGAGAACTGGTTCAAATATCTGATGATTTTAGCAGATGAAGCTACCTAAATGGATTATGTTATCAAAATAAAGTGTTTTGTTAGAGTTTGCGTCACATGCGACACTCCTACAACCACAGTCGGAATGTGTTCTATGGATCAGGAGCGTCGGCCGCATCGGAAAGTTAAAAATTTGATTTCCATGACCAGACTTTTCTAAGTTATTATCATATGAGTGTAAATTGTGATTCAACTCATGAATTTGCCTAAGTTGTGAATTTTTTCCAAATTTCATAATGATTACTCAATTGGTTTAAAAAAATTCCGTGGCCACTGAACAATCCTTCCACATAGGCCCACACAAGTGAATTTTAATATGGTTCCATAAATATGAGCTATGAACATGATCAAAAGTGAATAAAATAGATGGATACATAGACAGGAAATAAATGAATGCATGCCACAGAACTGGTTCAAATCATAAACAAATTAAATCATTTTGATACGAATGAATAGAAAATGGGGAAATCTGAAAAAAAATCAATATGATTTATTTTAAAACTCACTCATGAAATTATTACACAGAAAGAAATCCACATCTATCAGTCATTTTAAAAGCAAGGTGGCATAAATTTACAGTAAATCCTGATAGTGTAACTATCAGCTACTAAGGCAAAAAAATGTATGAGATCCACTGACTGACCTCACACAGAAACACATAATGCCCTGCTTTTGTGCTATAAACACAGGGCATGCAGTCTGACTGTGAGTTGTACATTTACGTTACACTTCAAATCTGCTCTACTTTTTAACCATCATAAAACTGAAACATTCAGTTAGCTAACACAGAAAAGAAAGGCTATGCAATTATTATTATTCATTCATAAGTGATACAAGAGTTCTTTCACTTTTGCCAAGTCGAGACTCAGTCAGTTTTAGAGCATTATGTTCCATCCTACATACAGTCACTAACTAACTAACTAACTAAAAATTTCCATTCCAGAAGCTGCAACTTTTAGCCAATTTGGTTGACAACTAACTAAACAAACAAAATCTGCTTCCTTTGGTACTCAAACGCTGAAAAAAACCGTTTACCGCAATACAGGTTCTATATTTAGCTAGAGTCAATATGGTTCCTTTGAATTTAAATCAGCCAGCAAACTGTTCTTTCCAACCTGACGAAATATTTAGTAATGGAAAGATCTCACTCCTATGAAATTCCTTGTTGATTTATTAGTAAACCAAAGTGCATAGTATGCAATGATGCATGCATGCATACATATGCTCCCCTTATTACCTAGTTCAAACAACCCCAGACACCACTAAATTATGCATAGACTGTAAAAAAAGCTGCATGACAATTTTTCTTCCCTCAAAATAGTCTAAAATAACGTCTTTTACTTGAGTTTGGGTGAAAATTTCTTCCAATTTTTTCACCCTTTCCTACAATATTATCACCCAGATCCGCCAATTACATTAGCATGGACAGAAAGCTCAAGAGAGACTCATTACAAAGGTTTTCTTTCCCGTCTGTTGGTGTTGGTACATGCTGTAGGGCGTGGGGAGAATTTCTGACTTTTGTCTTTGCATTTGTTATACGCCATACAAATTATGTGTTCCTACTATTCAATATACAGACTGTTGGCTGCTCTTGTTCGTATCTAAATATGTTTGTCACTTGAATGTATACCTACTAACTATAACTTGCTCTTTCCAATATTTTAGTTATCTGTGATTCTCTTTAATTCCAGAATTCTAAAAAGTTTTAAAAAATCGAGACGACAAAAGCACTGTCACCGCCGACGCTCACACACAAGAGTAGAACTCAAAACTAGAAATATGGGAATGAGCAAGTTAGTTAGTTAGTTAGTTAGTTAGACAATGAATTGACAAAGATCGACACGAAGTGCATATAGCTACCAAAACCAAGTTGTAGTAACATAATTGGTATGGCGTATAACAAATGCAAAGGTCACAAATCTCCTCACAATACATAAATGCGAATGAACAAAAGGGTCTAATATCACTTTTCAACATTAAAGGGAGCTTTAAAAAACGGTGTACACAGCAAAATGCTCATAAAAGTGGTTCATGATAGAGAGCTCTTTTTGTCATCATTGCACTCATTCACCCATTCATCATTGAATGCATCCACAGAGTCAGTTCGTTCGTTAGTTGGTTAGCAATTCCTATTCTCCTATCTTGCTATCTTTTGAAGCCATCCTGAGTGAAGGAGACCTTTTAAACGCAGTCTGTAGTACCAGCACACAGTTACCATATAAAATCTGATGGGTTCGGAGGACTGTGTAATTTACTACATGCTCTATATATCGAGTACATGCTCGTCATACAAAGCACACGAAAAAATGCTGACAACTGGAAAATGAGAATCGTAATTTATCATTGTGGATCGCACGCACATGCAATAATAAAAGGGTGAGAGGAGGAAAGCTACAAACTAAAAGCGTATATGCTTGCTTTACTGTCAGAAGAGAATTTTTTGCGGATTTCAAAACACAAGAGAATATGACCATGTGCAAACGGCAAACTGATTGTCTTTAGTTTTTGTTTCCTATCGACCTGTCTAGTTAATTAATAACTAACTAAATAGTTCATTCATTCAAAATGCTTCTATCTGCACATTCATTATCGGCCGGTGCCGGTACTACATCAGTATTAGACTGGGGGTTCGTTAAAAAC
>Ga0210040_10001847_pt1 | contig 31015 bp, 24 predicted proteins | sample CryGeyCG12114_NA_FD_185462 | JGI IMG/M metagenome (GOLD analysis project Ga0210040, IMG submission 185462) | Groundwater microbial communities from aquifer - Crystal Geyser CG19_WC_8/21/14_NA (SPAdes) (version 2) | ecosystem: Environmental > Aquatic > Deep subsurface > Groundwater | place: USA...
AGTCGGAGGGGTACTCGAAGTCTGGGCCGGGGAAGTAGGGCGCGTTGTAGCGGCCGAAGAGCGTTTCGATGCCGGCGAGCTGTTCGCGGTAGTTGGGGGGGATGGGGACTTTGATTTCGATGTGCAGGTCGTGGGTGTAGTGGCAGGGTCTGTTTAGGGCGCGTTCGAAGGCTGCGCAGACTTCTTTTGGGGTTAGGTTTTGGAAGGCTAGGGCTACTCTGTGGGATTTGTTAGGTGGGTCTTTTTCTGGTATGGTGTGTAGAGGGGTCATTCAAGGGTGTCATTGGGTGTTCGATGCGTGTATGAACTTGGATTAATGTGCTCGGCGGGGAAGCGGGAGATTACTTGTCGAGCAAGAGTGAGGTTGGTGGGTGCTTACCTTCGGTCTTTCCATTTTGAGATGCCGTCTTTGAAGAGTTGTAGGACAGCCGGGCCCGTGTCGGTCTCTGCATCGAGCCATGGTAGTTTTGTGTCTGGGTGGAAAGGGGCTCGCCACTCTATCGTGTCGTCGTCCTTGAAGTCCATACAGAAAAGAGGATAAGGTAGACTGGTGAAGTTGTTGTTGTAGATACCGGCGTAGAGGAAGGTGGCGGGTATTCCAAGCTGCCGTATGTAGTTCTCGACCGTGAACTTGCATGCCCAGTTCGGCAGACCTGGCCATTGAGGGTTGTGGACAGAGTGGTCTGGCATACTGCAGTAGATGTAATGCTGTATCCTATGCCTTTTCGCAGCGTCTGCCAAGGCTTTTCCGAGCTTCACCTCATCACCTACCGGGAATGTGTTAATGAATGCATAGTGGCAGCCTTCGAACAGCTCATCGATCAGATCTGTGTTGTTCTCTAGGGGCGCCTCGAAGAGCTCGACATTGTCGTATTCTTCGAGCTCTTCCTTAACCACAGGGTGGGGCGAATAGATCTGCGCCTTGACTGTCCACCCCAAGGCGCTCACAGCGCGGATTACCGACGACGCCTGCCGTCCAGTGCCATTGACGATCGCAATGGATCTTTGCGGTGCTGTCATGTGGAACGAAGTTCGTCCACCCGTTTGGTTGTCGCTCCTGAGCGGTGACGATACTGATGTTCCTATTGCTTCCGGGATATATCGTGGCAACGATCAAGTCTCGTGTTGCACGAAAGGTGCCGGGTCTAAAGCTGTGGTGTAGTTAAGCTGAGTCATGGATAGAGTAGTGGTGGGAGGAAATGTCTGTCGGCCTGAAGGCAGGTGCAGATTAGACTTTCGGCGTCGTACCATGGTTCTAACGATCCAGTGAGGCACAGATCAGATGAGTGGGCACTAGCGCTCTCTGGTCCGTATAGCCTGACGTGGTATGGACGAGACTTGGCCAAGTCGGACACCGCCTGAAAATTCGATCAAGATTGCGGCCCGTCGAGATGTGATGGGCACATTGGGTTCACGAAGACACATAGGTCGGCCAGAGCAAAAAATGAGGATATCTTTACGTAACCAATGCGCAATCTAGCCGGGAATGGAATACCCAAGGATGAGATCGCCTGAGAAGTCTTCAAATACCGATTGCGTCCTTCGGAGGGGGTCATGCAAGAGAACCTGGTTCTGAATCCTGCAAACCGCAACGAAAGGAAGGTCGCGGGCAAGTCACACAAGCAATCCAGTGTAGGGTCGGGAATCCACTCTCGAACTGTAAGAACACGTTTGAGGACATCATCAGCTGTGATCCCTGGTTGATTAGTCTTCCTGCAAGATATCAACGTGTCGCAACGAATGAGAAGCAACAACAACATGGACTTCAGCGTTGCTACATGCCCAAAAGTAAATCGCGCCGAGTGATGCAGGAAACCAAAGGTCAAAGTATTTCACCATTCACAGTAGTCCGCTACTGTACTGCAACTAGTGGCATGTAGCACGAGTGGTGAGGAAATATTTAATGTTTTTCCGATCGACGCTGAACTTGAAAGAGTAAGGGCCATACGCTTGGAATTTTTGCGGGGGCACTCATGACTTTCCGGCGCCCGAAGAGTAACAGTTACTCGATTGTTACTAGATCATTACTCGATCACTTCCAATAAACATTCATCATGCGCCGGTCTCCAGTACCCGGGACATGTACCGGTACTGGCCCGGAACGTCATGGTCCATGTTTTTACAACTGACATCTCCGCGGCCCCTGTTAGTTTGAGCCAGTCCGAATTACGTGACAGCAACCTGGCCGAGATGTGACCAAGTTGCACTGTTGGCTCACCGCTTAAGGATAACTTCTTCGAGACAAGTAAAAAGCTAGCTTAATCTCTGGACGCTGTTCAAGTCCGGGGTAGCACAGCTAGTGGGACTAATCCCCATGTTCAAGCTGATCCGTATTCCGGATACAGGGTCTTCACCGATTTCGGATCGGATCCCCCGTGTTAAAGCCAGTGTCTTATCTGCTCTCCAGTGCAGAATGTCAGCACCCACCGAATTAGTATCCCAGGCGACACACTTGTGTCGGTATGTGCCCGGGTCTGTTGGCTCGAGCGTCAAGTAGTATTCTGCCTATGCAGTGCATTGAGTCCAGCGGCAGCCCAGACATCAGGTCTTTGCCTCGCATGCAAACTTGCAGTCTGCATTTCTTCGGCGTGGAGATGTGCTCCTGCCTGCCGGAGCAGGCGGACATGGCCCAGGAGTCCAGCATTCGCAGCAAGGAATAGTGGAGTTCTTCCTGATCCTGTATGATTGCGACTGTGCACCGATGCACCAAGTGAGAGCAAATACCTTAAGATATTGATGTCAGGTCCTGTTGCGGCCAGGTGAAGAAGTGTGTTCCCCGAATAGTCCGACCTGTTGATAAGGGTGATATCGTTGCGCAATTCTTCCTTGACTTTGTCTATGTGACCAGCAGCCACGGCGTAGGCAACCTCGGTGAGATGGGTGACGTAGGACGATAGCGTGCCATCCGGATGAGCAAACACCGTAGCCTGATTCACAGTCATTTCACCACGCAAGGAGCTAGCCATTTCCCGGGCTACAGACCATGAATTCGCGCCTGGACGTGCTAGCAGATAGGCAAGTTTTGTGAGGGCAGCTTCGGACGTCATGTCGTTACCAGCAACCACACCTGCTTTTCCTAGCACCATGCCAGGTGCATAGATAGCACTGACACTGCCTGTCAGGCATTGTGTAACGTTGACAATGACGATTCCGCGATTAATCGCATCGGCAAACACCTTCACAAGAGCATTATCATGTCCGCTGGGGGTATTGCCTGCACCAAAAGTTTCGAGCACTAGGCCACGCAGATGTTGCGTTCGCAGGACTGCTTCGACCATGGCAGGAGTGATACCCGGAAATATGCGGAGGCAGGCCACATGAGCAGTGTCGAGATTTGTTTGGAGCTCGAACGGCTGCAACGCCGTTGGTCTTGTGACCAAATTCCACTGGACGTTCGTGTCGATGGCCGTGATAGTGGCCACTGGCGGCAGATTTGGTGATGCAAATGCTTCGAATGCGCTTGCGGAGATCTTGGTGGTTCGGTTTCCGCGGTATAGCGTTGAGTTGAAACACAAGCAGACCTCTGGAATCATGAAATGTCCAGCAATGTCTAGAGAGTCGAGCAAATTCTCCAGGGCGTCGTTCTTCCGCTCCGAGAATGGAACTTGTGATCCCGTCAGTATCACCGGCTTGCCAAGATTCGAGAACATGAAGCTCAGTGCCGAAGCTGTGTATGCCAGGCTATCGGTGCCATGAAGCACAACAAAGCCGTCGAAGAAAGTGTAGTTCCGCGAGATTGTCTTAGCGATTTGTGCCCAGCCTTTGCTGTCTATCGACGATGAGTCCAGCAATTCTTCGAACTCGAGCACCGCATAGCGGATGCATTTGCCATATTTGCTAACAGGGGTCCTGAGTGTCGCCAGGTCTGAGGTGGTTTCTTCTACGTTAACGTTAGCATTGTCAAGCGAGCGTCAAATGGGAGCTGTTTGAAACTGGAGTAAAGAATGATTGTGTTCGACTCTGTTTCTGCTGCTCTCGATCAGTCTCCTAGTTACGCATCGGTCTTTTGGACGTTTCCTGCCTGACTTTCTGATGAGACTGAGATTGCAACAGCTTCAGGATTTGTCATTATGGCACCAGTGCAGGACTGAAGATTGCACAACCTACCATCGTCAACACTTACGGTGACAGGGTCAACCTCGGTGCCGTCATTGAACTCGGGCCGCGGAGCCATACATCTTTCGAGAAAGCCCCGTGCAGGCACGTAACCATCATCTGACCTCTGCATGCAGATTGTGCCTCCTGTCATGACAATCAGGACACGAGCTTCTGGGGTTCGCCCCTCCGGTGTTTGGGGCACCGACGTTAGCATCTTGACTGGCTAAGATGGCCACCGCTGCAGGGTCGATTGAAGAGACAAGATTTCAGTTCTTTGTATCACATAACCCTACAGTAAGTTGCTGTTGCATTGAGATCAGCACTTCTGTTGCTTCGTAATAGTGGTTGGGGGACGAAGCACGGTCGAAAATCAGGACTGTGCGATACATGCACGCAATAATAGTTCATAGTTCAGGCGCGCTCGTATGTTGAGCACTTTTGCTGTAAGGCGCATGTAATTTTTGACACCGCTGCCGAATTTTCTTAGAGGTGCGGCACGTAAAAAACTGCTTCGGGAGGCCGGGCTAAGAGAGCCAGGCAAGCGCAGGACTTCAAATGGTTTGTCTAGCCTGGGTCATGCAGCTAAGACATACCTTATTGGGTACCCAATCGGAGAGCTCAGACGGTCGGCTGTACCAGAATTGCTTGGTTCAGCCGCTGACGAAGATGATAGGCGAAGGTCCACCTCAACCCCTTGAATCCCTTGGTCCTGAATTCATGTTTGTATCCTAGCGATGGATGACGAGAAGCAGTCCTTGGAAGATTAGTCGTCGCTTGGAATAGGACTGCCCAGCGTTTTCATCTTCGTCAACGGTCCACTTAGAGCGTGAGCGCAAGGCAAGCGACATGCTGTCACAGCTGTCGGAAATTGAGTACGGGTACCTGCACAAAGGAATGATGTCTGTTCTTGTCTCAACCTTTCACGCCGGCGACCTTAAGCCGTCTCACATCTGGCTCTAGCAATGCTTCTTTGCTCGATCGACATGCAGATTGGAGAAGTGTTGCTTTGGAGCTAGGATCCTCTTCGTGGTCATGCAGCGGCTATGTGCACCAATATCCTGTTCCACGTTGTGCCATGCTCAGTTGCAGCTACCATAGTGTTGGCAAACTTCCGAAAAAGCAGAACGACGGCCTGTGATAAGACGAGCATTGAAATGTTTCAAGATTGAGTTGAAGCCGTTTGCCCCGTTGTTCTCCATGCTTCTTATCGAAACGTCTACGCCCTAGCGACTTAACCCTGGACGATCTCTGTCGATCAGGTTGTGGAATGCTAAAGACCAGCCCCTTTGCACATCACCTTAAGAAACAGAACGAGAACTTAGGCAGGACCATTCATTCATTCTATTCCTTGAGGCAATCCACTACGTTGCAGCGGTACCAAGCCTTGCAGCATTATTTGCAGTGAGTCAAAGATAAGCGAGTGACAACGAGCAGTACATGCTGACGTAAGCAGGTTCACACACGACAGCAGGGCTGCGTTAACGAGGTGCTGGAAAGCAACGGCAAGGTGAAATTCGGCAGAGGCAGGTTGTGCGAAGTGACAAGAAACGACGGTCCCGAAGTACTGGCATGAGCAATTTCACCTCAAACACCGTCTTTTAGTGCGTCTCGTACTGTCCAGTCATTCGCTTCAACCACACTCGTTTTAAGAACGCAACAACCACGCTCCTTACCTCTTCGAGTTCGCTACGATTGAACCGTTATTCGCATCGCACACAAAGCAAGAGCGAGCAATTGCGCCTTCGGTCATTTCGAGCGCAATTTTCATCCACCTTCTGAACCTCAGCACAAGTCGATCCTTCCTGATCTTTCCTTTACCACTATTTCTGCGACAACTCTGAACACCGCAGATAAGTCGTCGCTGGTATTTGCATAACATACAGAGTCGATCTATTTGACTCCTTCACCTCAAAATCAATCTCGGCCGCGAGATCTACGTACAGATCTACCCCGACATTCGTTCATCGAGCAGTATCATACATCCCTAACTATTCTTACACCGCGACTTGCGACGCAAGGCAATATGCCTCTACCAGAAGTCAAGCTGAAGGCTCTACTCACACTCCTCGCCGCCACCTCATTGGTTTCACCTTGCAATGCCTTTTTCCGCAACCTCATGATCAGTGACACCGCCATGGCACGAGTTGACCCCATAGTCAATCGTGGCGAGCCTGCAATGCACGTTCATCACCTCACTGGGGGCGGCAGTAAGTACATAGCCGTCCGTATTTTGCGCAGAGACTAAATCACACTTAGACCTCAATTTCGAGTCGACTGGCGAAACTCTTTCCACATCAAACTGCACAAACTCTATTCTGACCCAGGACAAGTCTGCATACTGGGCACCGTGGATGTACTTTGAGCACGAGAACGGCACGGTTCAGGACGTCAAGCTAGCCTTGGGCCTCACCGCGTAAGTGCGACTTTACCTTAGCCAAGCCACCATTCTAACAATCATAGATACTATAAGTTCGAAACACGTGGTAACACAGGCGGCGATGTCGAATACAGTGTCTTTCCTAAAGGCTTGAAGATGCTGAGTGGTGACTCCAGCAAGCGGAATTGGACTGGCCCATGGCCTGTTCCAGCCCAATCACTATGGGGTCCAGAAGATACCACACAAGAAGCTCTTCAAGAAAAGGCCATGGGTTTCAACTGCATGAACTACGAGCAGGGCAAAAACGAGCCAACTTTCGCCTACCCATGGCTACGAAACAAAGACTATCTGGATGCGCACTGCACTAATGGTGTCCGTGCTGAGATTATCTTCCCCTCCTGCTGGGACGGCAAGAACCTTGATTCTGATGACCACAAAAGCCACACCGCCTTCCCCACCTTGATTCAAGACGGTGTTTGTCCCGAGACTCACCCCATATACCTCCCAATCCTCTTCTATGAGACGATCTGGCAGACCAATGCTTTCAAGGACCTGCCAGGCCGCTTCGTCTTCGCCAACGGCGACCCGACTGGCTACGGGTACCATGCTGACTTCATCGCTGCATGGGATGATGGTGTGCAAGAGCAAGTTAGAGACAACCCACAGTGTACTGGCCTCACCACTGACGGCGTGGTTGAGAATTGTCCAGTGTTCCAAGGCAGAATTCAGTCTCAGCAAGAAGCAGCATCATGCAAGCTCACCCTCCCCAGCAGTATTGCTGATGAACAGACGGATGGCATTATGGAAGGCCTGCCAGGCGACGTCAAAATCAGTGGTGTCCAACACGATCCAGGCTCGCCGGCTGAGAGTGCAGAAACCTATGCTCCCAGTTCCAGTGTTCCTGCAACCCGTTCATCGGCTGAGGCGACTGCCACACACACCAGTGACTATTACCAATCAGCAGCAACGAATGCCTCTCCAACGACACTTGCAACATCACCGGCGCCTGCACAGAGCCAGTACCCATCTACCACAACCAGCACATATACAAGCGGTAAATATGTTGTCGAGATGGTCCTCGTGGACATGGTTCAGACAGTCACGGCTACAACAGCACCGACAATGACACACACTGTCGTCGTCGGTGGAACAGGAGAAAGCGCTCGCGCTAAATCTCGGATACATGCTCGCAAGCACGTTCGCAACCATGGCCACTACTGATCAGTCAAACGGCCAGTACTGCTAGAACACTGCCGGCATCCAAGCCAGCTGGGCTGGTAGTATATCCTCATGGTTGGATATGGTCCATAAATCCTGTGCACTGCAACAGGTCGCACACATGCGTCTTGGAATACTCGCTCACATCACGACGTTACGAACCCCAACACGATGAGCAAATTGTGCATAGACCTGACTCGATCAGAAGGTGAGGCTCGACAGAGAGATCACCAATACATACATCGACAATCTTGAGCTGGATTTCTACAAGGATTGTTCGCAACACATCTTCCATTCTACGATACCCATTTTTTACAATCACAACCAAGATCTTGCACCACGAGGGAGGATCATTTTTGCATTGAGCTTCTGTCAGTTGTCCTCGAGCACACCAAAAGCATATGAGCAGGTGCTGGCAAAAGTAGACTTGATATATCATGGGACGATGCATTATGGATAAGTGGTGGTATCGCACGCAAACACAATCTCTTTGGAGGCTGTCCTCGGTATATGTCATTCATTCGTGTACGATATCTGTGCATAGCAGATAGAGTCGCAAGCACAATCATGGTCACCGTAAGGCCGTCTCTGCAAGCTTTCCTTCCCGTTGCCACCAGCATTCTTTTCCTCGTTCGCCCCGTATTCATATAACGGTTCTTGCAATCCGTTCTCCCTTTGCTTTGATTCGTACGTCATCCCACCGGGCGTTCTTGCCGTGACCTGAAGCTCATAGCATTGGTGACACGTCATGCTTGGCTCTGCAATCCGTGTGTTGTCAACTCTACGTTTGGTTGTACTCGGCTAGGCTATACCTCCAGCTACCCAGCTGATCCATGGCTACATCTACGACCTTAGTAGTAGTGACACTCGCAGCTAGGGGCTAATGGCTCGGCTCATGCGCACGTACGGACTTGGATGTCAGTAGGTCGTTGTAACCCCTGCTTACAGAGCGTCAGGGGTATTTGATGTGATGGCGGCTACCTATGCCCTTGACGGCAAGTGTTGTCACTAGATGGCGACACTGGCGGCCTAATGTCGATAGATGATAGCCTGTGGCATGGCATGGTCTGGTGCGCGCTGTTGTCGTTGTCATTTTCGAAGCTCATGGTGGACGGACGCACTTCGTGTTGATTGGTACAGTATAGGTACTGTAGGTATTCGATCGCGCGCGGCGTTGAAATCAGTCCGACAGACAGTCTTAGTTCGAGCGTTGTGATGTGATGTGTACGCGCCTACGTTTGCTCGAGCGTCGAGGATGGTTGGTTGGTTGGATCGCGCGAGGATGACTTGACTTGGGTTATGATATCTCGTCTGGGACGACGAAGATGTTGCGGTGCGGTGCGGTTGCGACAGAAGCTGGGTTGCGGATGCTTCTTTTCTAGTTCACTTTGTTTTGACGGACGGACGAACGAACGAGTCTGAGGAGCGGAAGGGGTCGTGGGACAGACAGTAGGAGCCGGATCATTCTAGATGTAGTAGCACAACGAAGATGAGGGTTGGAATGGAATGCGTATTCAGTACAGATAACAGGTAGCTATCTTCCACCACAAGACAGCTTCGGAGTTCATGCTTGACCTTGTCTCCGTTTAAGTTATTTGGCTGGAACTGCAGTACCTTTTCAAGGCTGAGGCCCGCCAGCCATGGTTCATTGTTCCATGGCAGCTGACAGTATCCCAGGAGCGGTCTTCAAGCTAGTGTTCCTGTCGATTGGGTCGATGCGATGTTTCGCTTGGATGTCTTCCTTGGAGTTTGTATGGTTCGATCTCTCCTCCTCCGGCTGCTGCTATTACTGCGGCTCTTCCTCTGGACCACCGCCACTCCACGAAAGCATTCTTGCCATGCTCCGGCCTGTTCTTCGTGGCAGTCCACAGCCCCGTAGATGCGCGTTCGTCTAGTATGATTGTTTTGTCGTTCAGGAAGGAGACAACCCGACTCGCGAGGTCCAGCTGGCTTTAGAGGGCTAGCCTTGCCATTCAACGGATTGCTATTGGTAAGATGAGACGCGGCGGTAGGAGCATTCCAGAGATTATTGCTTCCTGGACGCCTGGATCTTCGTCGAATGTTTCGAGGGCCGCAACCATCGTCAGCGATGTAGGGTTCGCCTTAATGTACCCGAGCCGAAGTCTCAGTCACCCCCTCCAACGATAGGTAAGATTTTCGTGTGCATGATCTCGACCATCGCGCGCCAGACCTAATGAACCAATGAAGCAATCTGGGCGTGTCTGGTCGAAACAGTTCTTGAAAGTCAACATAGCCTAAGAGAAGACCATGCCACCTCTAGAGCCGGGCGTCCCACAGCAATTTGCTCATTCATGATCAGAGTCAGACTCATTGTCCGCATCCATCCCGACCGCAGCAACCTCAGGCTCATAGCTTTCTGCCATGAGCGCCTGCACAAAGCCATATGGGCTAATCAGTTCTATCTCATTATCGACGAGCTTTTGTTCCAATATCTTCCTGCCCAGTAATGTATTCGGTCCAACGAGGAAGCCTTCCAGGTTCGGTATCGACTTTAGCATTGATTCGGTCAAGAGATCGAGTCGGACATTCAGACTCTGCATTACAGGCTTCTCGTCTGCACGGGCTTCAATGGCTACCTTGATATCTTCTTTGTCCCTCTGGATCAGCTTAGACGCTCTTTGTTTGCCTTTTGCAGGTGGCCCACCAGCCATAGCCATCACGGGATCTGTCTGGGTTTGGTAGAAGTCTGGGAAGGCAATATCATTGATCTTGACGGCCTCGCTGATTGTGTCTGAGAACTGCTTCACCGTGGCTAGCCGCTTGCTGTAACTGCCATGCATCTCGTCTATCCTGCAAAGCTCTTGGATGCCACCAAGGAGGACGAGCTGTGCCATGTGGCTTTCCGGTGGTGGACCGTAGCCCCAACCCCTAAATCTTCGCTCGAAGGATGTGGTGGATGATGGTTGTCGTGTGGCGGTACGGAAATGCTGCAGGAGAAGCTGAGTTGTCTGATAGACAGGTACGAGAAGCTCGGCCGGATAAGATTCGATTGTTCTTTCAAGGCTTGCCATGCATGTCGGACAATGGTCGATGGTAAGGCGTGGAGACAAATGATCAGGATGTGAGTAAACGATGAGATGCCGTATAGTCTCTACGTAATGCTGTATCAGGCCCACAGGCTTGTAAAAACGGGTGTATAGACCGTTCCGGTATGGAGCAAAATGTCCGCTTGGAAGATTCCTTGTCAGCTTGAGCATGTACGTCCTGGTCTGTAAGAATCGCAGCAGGACGTGGAGCTGTCGCCTTAGGAGTGCCTCGCGACGCAGAGACCTTAGCAGGTATGCATCGGTTGTGGTTGAGGAGAAGAGCGAGGGGTAAAGATCGATGAGAAAGTATGCTGAGCGGGCATCGTTGTCGCCTGGACGGGGCAAGAGCGCATTCCTTGTTATGGTCGAAGCATTGGCTTGTAAGATGGCCAAACACTGCTTCGAGGCCAGGCGCAAAGAGAGCAGCTCGGCGTTCTCGAGGTATGCGAGGATAGAGGTCTGAATCTCGGCTGGTAACTCGCAAAAGAGCTGACCCCACGTCGACCTAATAGCATGAGCAGGTTGAGCTTTGAGGGGGAGTATCATGTGTAGTACCTCGTGCTTCGTTCCTCCGAGAGTCGTTCTTGTATTCGCGGAGCCGAGTGCGTCTTTCCTTTCCTCCATTTTGATGAGAACGAGGCTAAGCTTGATCTTCTGCGGGCACTCTCGCCTACGGACGATCGACTCGAGACATTACTGACAGACTCGTTCGTGGCACTCGAGCCATTCTTCGACGAGGTTGCGTAGCTGCTTGTCCTTGATCTGAGGCTGAATCGGGATACCGACTCATCGATGACCCCCATCTGGGAGGGTCCGATAGAGCCGGACTCGGCAATCCTGCTTGAGCTCATGGCGTAGTATACGTGAGGTGTCTGGACATGGCTGTCAACTACTTTTTTGCTCGTGCGAGCGAGTTACTCACAAAAAGCAGAAGCAATAACGGCCAATCACACCTTGTTATCGATAAGCTACGTCTGCCGAGAGCTAGGCGCTGTTGGCAGCTGCAGGTCAAGCTCGGTCAAGCTTGACAAGCACTGTTGACAGGAAACGCCTCCGCACGTCCCGTGTGGTCGTCACAAGGATCGAGTTTGATTACGCCGTGAGATGAGACCGGTACCGTGGCTTGACAGATATAGTTGGGATGGGAACACATTATGATCTATCTATACCGATGCTGCCTTGGAATGTTGAGATGGTCCTCGATGTGTGTTCCTTCACACTTCTGAGACACGTCGAACCATAGAAAGCCGCTATCAAGATAGTGGTCCGAAAAGGCCCGATGGCTAAGACGGCAACCACTGCCGACTGCCGAGCCTAGGCTTTGCATAGTCCCGTCATTCAGCCCAGGTTTGGAAACAAGGTGTAGTTGTGGCAGACACGCAATTGTGCACACCACGAACGGACTCAACTCCTGCCGAGTCAGCCCTTCGAACACCTGCTGTTGACGGAAGGACGCTGTTGTGGTGAACCATACCACATCAAAAATGTGCCCACGTCCTAATACTTCGACTTCGAAGGCAGGGTCTTCATTTGTTCCATAATATCCCCCTGCAGTCCAAGCAGCGCGTAAATCCACCTTAAGATAATAAAGAAGCTATCCGGCTCGCCCATATGCTTCTTGCCCTTGACCATCCTCGCCTCTTTCGGCATGCCATTCTCCAACGCGACAAACATGTCATCAATTGGGAAGATCTCATCGTCATTCCCGTTGACAAGAAGCGTCCTTGTGCAAGGCTTGGCCAGCGTGCCGTCGTTGAGCAAGGAGTATTTGGCACCATCCTGGATGAAGTCCTCCAAGCTCTTGTAGCCGAACTTGTACGTTAGTGTGCCGGCAAGGTCGAACGGGTATTCGAGGTCGTTGACGTTTTCCAGCCATTCCCGGTCGAACATGTGGTGAGCGCCACCCCCCAAGCTGATGCTAGCAAGCAGCCTGTCCTTCTCAGTGTGTGCGGCTCTGAGGGCGTAGTATCCGCCTGTTGAGAAACCCCAAACGATGACCTTCTTCGCGTCCAGCTCTTTCTGCTGTGCGACCCAGTCGAGCACACTCTTCCACTGTCTATCTGGGGAAGTAGGATCTTGTTTCAAGGCTGGTGAGTCACCTGTTCCCGGAATCTCGTGTATGAGTGTGGCGACGCCCTTTTGCGCCCAGCCTTTCGACCAGACCGCCAGTTCTGTTCGGTAGCCATCGAGGCCAGTAATGATGAGGACAAGTGGCACAGGACTTGAGGCGGATGCGTTGGGTGGCAAGCAGTACGAGCCTGGGACAGAGTCGCCCTCTCCTTCAATCTTGTGGACATGTGGAACGAAGACTTCCTTGATTGGGTTTTCTAGAAGACTTGTGCTTTGGTCAGACATGTGCTTGCTTTGCGGTGCTCGCGCTACTTACGCTCCACCTTTGTAGAACACCTTCTTGCCTTCCGTCCATGCATAGCGTTGTTTCTCTGATCGAGGCGCGGGAAACCGTGCGATTCGGTAGACGGCCGATGCTCGCCTTGAGCGCATTAGCACCACTACGACCTCATACCCAAAGTATCACTTACAGATAGTATTCGCAAGCCTTCTCTTTCTCCCCAGCCTTCTCTGCCTCTTCGGCGGTCTTGGTGAGCTTCTCAGCTTGGGGGAAATATATCTGAGCGTATGCATCCCAGTCGTATGGCTCCTTCATGTCCTTCTTCACCATCTCTTCGACAACGGGCTCGAAATCTCTAACATCTCCAAACATGAACGGGTATACACCCATCTTGGCGGGCATCTTCCACTTCGTCTCCCATAACTGTTGATATGATTCATGATGCTTAGCTGTTTTGAGGATTGCATCCTTGATGTAGTACTTGTGTTCAGCCATTTTATTCAACGAGTGGAATCGTCGACAAGGTTACGTTTTGGTGACGTTAGATGTGATTGTCATATAAGAGCAACTCTATCAACCAAGAAGTCTGTAGCCCTCGTGTAAACAGACAAATTCTCATAAAATGTCTTGACTACGAGAGACGTGCTTCCGACTTCCATTCGTCATGATTGACACGAACTTTCCGCGCGATGGGCCCAGCATTAGACCCAAGTGGGCAAGTGATTTGGACAATCTGCATGTACGATCGGGGTTTTTGGAGTCCTTGCTCTCCGTAAGGTGTCTGTCCGCCAGAACTGTGCAAGCATCTGACAGATGGCACCCGAAGGAGGGGCTGCAGCGGCATTGGTGTCATCCCGCAAGCTAGCTTACGGGACCATATAAATTTAGCTATCCGTTGTGGCAGCTTCTCCGCCTGCGCCATAGTCACCAGCGCACAATCACAGAAGTAGTGGTACAAGATATCGCCGTCAGTATCACAGCCACACAAGCTGTGTGCTTGTTCACTCCTGCAATTGGAGAGGGGAAGGTGAAGCCTCAAAAGGCCGCAATGCTTATTTTAGCACATTACTTGGCGTAGGATGTAGGACCGCCCTCCATTCCTTGGTGGGCCTTAGTGCCACTACCAGCAATCCGACAAGGCACAAGTACGAGAGGCCAGATTGCAGGGATCTGGAGCAAAGAATGACGCCTGAACGTAGAGGCTGCATGCACGAAATCAAAGAACAGATATATTCACTTGGCTGATCGCTATAACCAAGGAAGGATAGAAAAGACATTCGTTGGCCGTTATATCATTAAGCTTGCAAACGCGTCGGACTCGACCTTGTCGTCCAGACATATTTGGCAGCATTCCCCCCTCTTCCAAGTCTGTACACCATCGGCGGCAAAGCGCCATCCCTGAGGGACTCTCCTTTTCGCAACGACTTTTGATGCATTCTTGCCCGCTTCGTGAACGTGTGATCTGGACCAAATACCGCTGCACATATCTCAACCACTAGTCCGATTGATACAATGGCCTCGTCTTGTCGGCCTGTAGCGCTCGATATCTCTGCAAGTGCCCGTAGGCACCTAACATGTATTTCGCGCTCTTCTAGCCAAGGGATACCTCGTGAACACTCTAACGCCATCTTGATTGCTTGTAGAGACTCTTTGTACTGGCCATGGTAGAAATAGGCTTCTGACGTTGCTCGATGAGCGTAGCAGACTTCATAGCATGTTTTACTTTGTGTGAGTGATACAGCGTCGACAAGCTGCTGAAACCGTATCGCAGATTCCAGGTAGTGCTTCTTGTTGAGAAGACCAGTCGCAAAGGTCTGCAGGAGAGCTATCGTCTCGGCGTGGAAGTAGCCAATGCTATCCTGGAAGAAGTCGAGCAACTTGCGTAGAGTCGACAGCGCAATCCACGCCCGCGAAACGTCCGGTGGCGCATTCAGCAGCCACGATGCTATCAAATAAATAGGCTTGGAAGTGTTTCGCAATACAACCTCATTCAGTTGGGTCAACTGCTGGAGAAGCAAAAGGAGGGGCTCTTCATATCCTGTGCCATCATGTCTGATGACAAGATCGAAGATGTATATTAGAAATCCCACATGATTCTCCCCAACGAGTTGCTCGACCATGCCAAAGGCTTTCCCAAAATTCTCAAAGGCAGTGCGTCGTTGGTCGTTCCATAGGTAGGAATAGCCGTGATACATCAAGTAATAGAATTGGTCGGAGAGCGATTCATCCGAAGTAGCTGTCCAAGGGCCGCCGGTGTTTGTGAGATTGATCTTCCGTTTGTCAAATATTTCTCGATAGTGAGCTTGAGTCTGCGCGTATATCGCTTCGAAATATCGACCTGAATCAGGATCTGATGGCTTTTCACCTTGTATGTGCGCCTCAACGACGACTTTTCGGAAAGGCGGAAGTGGTTCTAGATCGCCATATCCAAATTGATCGCTAAGTTGTCGCAGTCGTTCAGACGCAATGTCAGTGGCTTTCAGATAGTCGGCACGTTCTGTGTTGCCAGTAACGTTAGCGAGATCGGGGCTTCGCACGCTCATGTCATACTCTGAGTCAGAAATCGGATTCTGTGAGTCAAAGACGTCGCCCCTCGAAGACAAAGGCGTCTGAACATCGTAGTCCTCCGGCGACGAATATTCTCGCTGTAGGTCAGGACTGTTCTCGAGGAGGCTTGCTGGGTCTTTGATGCCTTTGCGATTGAAGTAATGCAAGGCATCAGCTAACGTGACTTGCTTGCCTCTCACGAGGAAGACCTTGTCTTTATCCACACCCTTCTGTGATAGGCCTTGTCGAACAAGATCGAGCATCTCGTGCTCTTTCTTCTTCTTATCAAGGCCCCAAGTGTGCAGTCGGCTCTTGTACATTCGCTCTCTACTCGTTGGTCAGTTGACAAACTCGTGGTAAGGCGGCCACTTGGACTCACGTAGGGGCAAAGCCATATTCGTTCTCGAGGTGCTCACGAACTTCCTTCAGTGTCCGACCTTCTTCTGAATACAGTTGGGTAATAAGTGGTCTATGTCGCTTCCACTCATCACCACTGTACGAATTGGAAGAGCGTTTAGTAATTCTACCTTTGTTGCTGACATTGGTGGCCATGCTCGAGGCTGATAGCGATCCGTTGCAAGGTCCGAGTCATCGTCTGCCTGATAGAACCGGACGTGCTAACTCATCATACTAGGTCGCGATTAGGCACGTAAGAAATGTACTTTTGTCGACCGTGGAGTAATATGTCCGCTTGATAAATGCTACCGCACAGTCGGACGTGCGTCGACTAGCTTCTGAGACGTCAAGAATGAGCTGTCAAATAACACTGAAAGCCCCTCAATCGTTCTTGAGTACCACGGCTCGATATCGTAAGAGGAGGTGAAAGTACGAAATAGTGAGTAGTGAAGTGGACGCAGTGGAGCAAGTGAGAGAGGCAGTGCACTGACGCGAGCTAAGGGTACCGGTGGTGCTACTAGCTTAAACATAAGGGCAAAGGTACCTTTTGCCGAAGTTATGGGGCATCTTGTGAGGGGTGCGCCCACGAGCCTTGATATCAGATCATAAATGAAAGCATGCAGCGTCCAAATGCAACTCGACTGCATGGTTTGCAAGGCAAGGTGCTAGGGAAAGACTCGGAGACGCTTAGTATGTGAAATTGGTCACTCTGCGCTAGTCCCGCTCGCACCCTCACGAAGAGCAGGGCCAAATACTTAGAATTGTGGTTCTGTATTATATGGACGAATAGAGCACGCTGCAGCTGTAGGAAAGGACGATGGAGACCAAAAGGTCGATGCATGAGCATGAAAAGTCAAGCCATGACGAATAGCGACCTTCCAGAAGAGCAATCAGTAGCGTGGAGCTAAACTTCTGAAATTTGGGTTCTGTTCGCCTGGTGCCCACAAAAGAACGTTCCCATCAGAAAGTCTCCCCCTGCACTGCACTGCATAAACCTGCAGACACTCTCAGCTAAACCCAGCCAGTCCGGCGTGTCTGCTCTAGACCATCTGGTCATAGACTCGCAGCTTGAGAGCAATATTTTGCCGAGTCGAAAATATGTCGCACGGTAACACTACAAAGGAGGCTCACTGGTCCATGGTCTCTGATGGGCTACGGCACATTACTCACAGAGCATGCGCTCAAGCAGCGCAACCTAATTACCGAGAAGTGTTAGCATCGGTAGCTTTGGCATCAAACGTTTCTGAAGCAATCTAGGAGTATTCCGCCGGAGTGGTTCCAAATGTAACCCACCAGTCCACGTGGCTGGTGACATGACCCCTGCGACTGACTATTCCAGACATATTTCGGAGCCCACAGGTGCTGCGTGTACGGGATAAGAGCCTGCTCGGGAAAGTGCAATGAATTAGTAGCTTAGCAGCGTGTAATAGTACGAGATATGACTCAGCCGTCACTAGAGCTAAATTCTGTACAAAACTTGTTGCTCTACCGCAGCTGCAATGCTGACAAAGACCTCGGCTTCAGAACTTCGGTGTCTTCAAGCTGCAGAACCACTAGCTCAGATCCATATATTTGGCGGCTGTTTCGGCTTTCCTCGGGGGCACGCGGACAATTTCGACAATCATTCCTTGTTACGAGTAATACTCTACACCTGAAGGACGAATATTAGGTTGCTATCGAGCCTAAAGGTGAACTGCTTCAACGGCATTCCTCTGCCGAGAACGGGACGATCATTCAGAATACGCAATGTTGTTCTTTCATTTCAAGGGCCCTGTCCTCGATCTGCCCTGGCGTCGTAATTGCTTGTCATGCTACCGTTTGCGATACCACCCTTACTCTTCGACTACCTCAGCGACCACTCCTTTACATCCATCTGCGTAGTTATGCCACTCGACACTCCCACCTCCCAGCATAACTGGATGAGCGTACGGCGCCTTCTCCGGGCCGAGGAGGTCGTACAGTCTATTCATGAGCTGCCATAGCTTTCTATTGGTGGTCTTGTCCAAAAGCCTTGTATCGTTGTCGAAGTACACGTCGGGGAGTCCCACCTTCTCGGCCTGAAAGCTTAAGTTCGTCCACTGCGTCTGACACCATGCTCTCTTCATGGGGTTTTTGATCTTCGCACTCGTGGATGCCACGGATACCACGGATGCCGTCTCGTCTCTGTCGATGTCGGTGGGGTTTAAGGAATCGAACAATGTTGACATGGTGAAAAGATCGTCTGCGCGGTGCAAGCTTGTATCAAACGCGGCGCGTGGCTGCTACTGAACGAATAATTCTGGTGTCAAATCAGGGAACGACTGCCAGAAGCAAATGAAGCTGGTAACTAATCTGGAGATTGGACGAGGTTCCCAGGTTTCTGTGAATTCTCACTCCAAGAGCCCACCCCAATTTGTCGATCTTGCCCGGTTGGCGTCACTTGCACAACGCCGCCCCAGCTCCGGCTCCTCATCTTCTTATGCTATTGAACTTACTGCGTCGCACTGATTCCTCTTCGGCTGTTTACACCATAGCGGAGGTAAGCGATCTCCCCCTCCCAACCAATAGGCAACATTCCGGCCGACCCTACCAAGGGTACGCCGCGGGGTCATACGGTACAGATGCACTGTGCGCTTCTATCATTTCGCAGTTCAAGTCTTACTCTGCAATAATGACGGTGACTTGCGTTACTTCGACCAAAGTTCATTTTAAGCCGCATATGTCCACTTGTCTCAGCGTAGGAAAGGCCAATACTTGTCGGTCTGGTCATGGGGTCTTGCTTCGAGTGCTTAGACCTTCCTCCTATCCCATAGTACACAGCAGCTCTTGCCCAAAACGAGAAGAGAGATCTCCGCAGTTTTGACTCCTCAACGCGCGTTATTTCGAATCCGCATGGCAAGCGCGACAGATAACTCTAGAGCACTACTACGGTACGAGTGGAACAGCGAGGATGAAATTCCACCCTCCAAAGGACGTCCTCTTGAGAGTTCGAAGCCAACCGCGCCGCTCCAGGAGAATCTTTACTATGGTAACCTAAGCGAGGGCATTATTGAGTTCTGTCATGAGATTGTGTCAGCTGACACGTAGCAAGATCAAATAGCTCCACAACAGCGGTGAATGCCAGCCACCAGTATGTCTAGACCTGTGTGCCACATACCATCATCATGACCCACGAGTACATGAGCTTTGACAACGTTGTTACCACCCTCTCAGGCTCACCAACAACAACTCGAGACGCTGCGCCCCTTACAAGCTGACGGCGATCACCAATGAACTCCAATTCAGGACCGACAACAAATTGCCAGCAGCGGAGACGCGGGCAGCGTTACCGACTTAGATAACAGTCACAGCGAACCAGTGTAAAGCATTGCCCTCCAACCACTGCTATATTTGCCGATCAAGCAAAAGAGTTCAACACCCGCCAGTGGAAGAGCAGCCATATATCGCAGCACCAAAGCAAGACTTTTACCAAAGTATACGTATCGAGAACCGTACAATGCCTATCGCTTCCTAACGCTCCTCACATAGTCTACCATCTCCCCTTTCCCCAACCCGACTCACCTTCCCTACCCTCGTTCCAACAGAGTTCCAGAAGCCCCTAAACCATCCGTGAGATCCACCAAAATCCCTTAGTGTCCCTCGCCCTGCTTCGGTGGCATACCGCTCCCCATCGCATGACCATCAACAAGGGTAGCAGCAGGTGCCCCGGGCCCATTCTGCTTCCTTTGCCCCTTCCCTTGCCCCTTACCCGAGTGTTGCCCCTTTCCACCCTCTCCCTTCTCTCCCTGCTGGGATTTGCCCTGTGCTTGGCCATCGCCCTTCCCCTGCGCTTGCCCACTCTCACCCGCCGCACCACTAGCCTCAGCCCGCTTACTAATCGGCATCCCATAAAAATCCACGCTCGGCTCCCCCGTATGCGTAGCCTCATACTGCCCCGCCGTCTCCGTCCCAGCCCAAGTCACAGCGTAGTTATACACATCCTCCCACTCGCCGCGCTTGCTCGCGGTCACGGTAGCGGTCACGGTAGTACTAGCAATGGTAGTGACTCTGACTCCTGGTTCTCGCCAATTACTATCGCCGAAGGGGTCGGGGTTCTTCGATGGGTCCTTGGGGTCGGCGTCGCGCTTGCTCGCGGTCACGGTATTGGGAGGGGTAACAACGCGAGTCATCTGATCTCGCCCATTCGGGATGAGCTTGGGCCTGTTCAACGTGTCTTTGGCGGCCACCGAGGAGGTCAGGAAGAGTGGAGTGATGGCGAGGGTGGCTAGGATGTAAGACTTCATGGTCGCGTTTGGGAATTTCCGTCCTATAGACTTGGAGGGAAGGAGGGGATAGGAGAAGGAGAGGAGGAAAGAGTACAATTCTTGTAGACGAGTGCGAGGATATAGCGTCAATCTCATGTTTCTCGCTGAACAAGGTTCTCATCAGATACGTCCCTAGCTGAATAGGGGCTTTGTCCGCAAACAGCAGTGTGAGCAGTTCGTATTGTGCAATCCGAAGCAGACAGCATTGATGTCCGGGACAAAGGATGGGAAATTCCAGCAGCGTTTGTGGAACGCAACACGTAATACGTATCACGATGAATGAACGCGTTGAGGTGCTGAGGCCTTTGTTCCTACGCACAGACCACAGACTTTTTTCCTTCGACGTTGATGCATAGCAAGACTTCGTTATGCCTGAAGCCTTTCACAAAAGCTCAAACGCATGACTCCCTGCGATGAGAACTGCGCGACGTTTCGCCAAGTGACCTCAAGATTGGCGATATTGTTCCTAGATTCGGCAACAATACTAAATTCCCTTAGAAACCACGCCAGACTCCTATGCTTTCCATTTTACATTAGTCATCACACTCTCACCTTTCAGTATCGCGGCCTGTCGTGGTCGCCGTGGGCGCTGTATCGTTATTCCATGAGAGATAGGTGTGGTCGCCAAGTTTCCTGCAAATGTTAGCAGGCAAGCCTTGTCTGCAAGAACGAGTAGTACTCACCTTGGTTTGATAAGGTGTGCAATGGTGAAAAGGACACCAAGCACCATACACAGGGCACCCACAACGAGATATGCTATTCCAAGAAAGTTGTTCTTGCCCCCCATAACGGTTCGTGTCGAGAGTAGCAGATTTTTTGTTCCACCGTAGGACTTGACATCGAAGACTAAGTCTGTTAGCACGGAGCTTCGCTAAGGCTGACAGAGCCTACAATCATAGATCTCGATTTGGTATGTTCCAGCTACCATGACATCGTCGTCATTTCTCAGAGCTAGTTTACTGAAGGTTGGCAGACCTGCTGTCCTCATCCAAACTGCGAACTCTTCATATTCTGAAAGGTTCGGTATCGGGTTCTCGGTGGTGTAGCCGTTTGGGAATCGCTTCTGCCAATTTGGAGGGGGTACCACGTCGTCGTTGGAATATGCCGTCTCTCCATAGAGTTGCATGTCGCTGGCCCAAGCAATGCCCTCTTTCGTCATACTGTAATTTTGGGAAGTTTGACCACCTGAAGAGCTCACCAAAGTTGGGCTGTTGATGGTGTCGTTGAAGATAGAGTTGGCTATCAGACCGCAAGGGTAGTATGGCTTACCATTCTCCGCGGTTGCGAGGGGACTGCATGCGCTGTTGCCCATGTCATTGCCGGCTAGAGCCCGGCCTTTCAGCTGGTTAAGGTCTAGCGACTTGACATATCGTCTGTGATTCTGGTAGAAGTTCGTCAAGCGATAGTAGAGATACACAGGCGGGCCAATATCGTTCGGCAGAGTGAATTGTATGGTGCAGACAGGGGTGTCCTCCTGATCTACACCAAATTGAGGTGTGACCGTCTGGGTCTCACTTCTCCATTGCGGTCGGCTTGTAGTATTGGAGGATCTGAAGGACGAATGCACATAGCGATCGTCGATCTGTACGAATGTGTCTCCGGCCTCGCCACAATTGGTGTAGTCGATTGACAGCTCTTGCACCTGGTCACAAAGTCAACACTCTTTACTCGGTCCATAGTCCGGCAGAGGCGTACTGTAGAACTGGCCCATAAAAGCAGGCCTCCAATGGGCGCAAATATGATACCGACTGCGAAGAAGATGGGAAGAACAGTCTTGGGCGTGAGGATTGGTCTGCGCAAAGTCAATTTCGGACCCATTCATGCTCGCGTAGTAGCGACTTACTGCCATGCTTTCAACCTTTGCTGTCGAAAGGCAGTATCTGAGAGTTATCAGCACTATTCTATGGCGCAATTCGATGTCCACGGACTGGCTGGTCTCCTGCTCTTCTGCTTCTTAGCTGGTTCATTATGAGACTCTTCTGCAGTTATCGAGTCCGTGTGTGTCATAGTCTGCGACATCTTGACTGTGGTTCACGTATTCGACCACAAGTTGTTGTTGAAAGCATGAAGAGGGATGCCGGACGTCCAGAGTTATGCAGGGCTGCGCGGGCGGCTCAGTCAGCACTTGTTCCCAAGCATCCACGCTTGCTTTGGGGCGGTGTCGCACCTTCCCTTTTCGGGCGATCCGCTCATCGACTTTATAAATATTTTTGGGGGCTTGATGCTCTGCTTTTTCCTTTTCCTCATAACAAACTCATTCACGGACATGTTTTATTGTAGGAGGCAGGGTCGTCGCATGACATATATCCCTTCTTCCTCTGCTATGTGCTCCAAGATTACATCGCGCCGTAGCTGGAGCAACTATGACATTTCCAGAGGAAATGCTCGATGATGATCCTGTTCCTTACCGACGGTCGCTACATATCCCAACATCTACACCATGCCATTGCAGGCAGTAAAGTTTGATTCGATGCTACCTTGTTCCTTCTCGCGACAGCGACAGGCTACAAGAAGCCTAAGTGGTGCTCGTGAGCATGCAGGGCTCAGGATACCTTCGTGAAAGTATGCACGTTGAATATGGGGCATTGCGAATGAAAGACGAGGAATCATGCAGGAGATACGTTCCTGTCTACCCAGATAGGCATGTTGGCTCGCAAATGCAAGCAAAAGCGCTTTGTCTTCTGACTTTGCACTGATCTCACAGCATGGTCTTCACCTTCACCCGCTCTATGTGGTATCGGTTTATGGCTTCTAAATTCATTTCCATCCTGGCGAACACGCACAACGCCATCGCTATATTTACTATATTGTACATCTGGCTTACTGCTTCCCTGCGCGATCCCCAGGGTCCCACGTACTTTCCTGTTTGGTGCCCGGGGCAAGCCACTGTCCGCCATGGTTTGCCTGTGATCTATTTACATCATCGTCTCTCTTAAAGTTGGGTCCAGGAAAGCTGAACTTCTCGTTCATCCCAGTCACAGGCTGTATCACATGCCCGTTCTGTGTATCCCTCTCCGCCAGCTCAGTCAAAGGTAGTAGCGCGGCTTTGTGCCGGAAATGATCTGTCTTCGTTCTCCTTTCGGCTGCATCCTCGGAGCTTGTGCGATCGTACAGGTAGAGGCCAAAGCAAGTAAGGCAAATGCCGACCATCTGTATTCTAGTTGTCGAGCTTTTGAACCATATCACCGCGATCACGATGACCCAGACTCTCTTGATCAGAGATGCAACCGAGTACGAAACTGGCGACATCATCGAAAGTAAGATGAATGCCATAATGTTCTGTGCAAAATGGAAAACCCCATTGAAAACGAATTCCAGAATCAGCGACTGATGATCAAGCGCGCTTTTCTTCGCTGACAGCTCAACCGTGCCGTCCGACCAGTAGTCCTCCATGATGCTGAACCCTTCTGTGTATAGCCAGACCGGCGCCGTGAACATGAACGCGCCAAGCGAGCAGTAGCACAACAGATTGAGCTTATCAAGCTTCTTTCCACGATTAGGCCCTCCTTCTGATGACGCCCGATCAGACGCGGTGAACAGTCTCTTCGAGAAAATATTCTGCGTCACAAAGACGATTGCCGCAGTCAAAGAGGCTGCGATACCAAGGAAGTTTGCCGAAAAGTCCGTTGAGCATGCCAGCATCACTCCCACTGTCAGTGGCACCAAAGACAGGTATGTAGCTCTTGCATACTTGATTCGGAAGTAAAATCGATAGGCCATGACTGTGAAAAGAGGCGAAAGGCCCTTGATCGTATGAACAAGTGAGACGGGGATCTTCGATGTAGCGTATGAACTCAGGAGGTGGCCCAGAAGCTGAAATATGGATAGTGGTAATGCTGTAGAAAGTACATCCCAGGATGGTGGCCGTAAACCATTCCTTAACGCAGGAATAGCTTTTCTCAAGGGCGGAAACACTGCCGCCAGCCACGTCAACAGCACACACCAGACAGATACTGAGGCGAATTGCGCAATCGTAAGGGTGACGGGTTGAGGGAAGGCGTTGAGGATCGATTTCGAGGAGGTGTTCGTAAGGGCAGAAGTCATGTACCAGATGATGCAGAGGGTAATCAGCTTCCACGACACAGGGGCTTTGAGGGCTTCGGCCAGCTCTTGCGCGTTTTCGCTGACGCTGCCCTGCCGATTGCGAAATCTGGAAAGTGCATCGCTGAGACTGCGCTTCGATCTGTGTCCATGTGGCGCGGTGGGCCGTTGTGTGAGTACGCGCTGGCTTGCCCTGCGACTGGGCCACTTGTATTCTATGGGTTTCGCTTCTGCTGGACTTTCCGCAACAGGTGGTAGACCAAAGTTGGAGGGTTCGGTTGCCGAATAGTCGAATGATGGAAATCGTTCACGCTCTCCAGAAGTTCTGGCGGGAGGGTTGGGTGACAATGACCTTTGAGTGACACTGTGGCTTTCGGGAGCTTGGGTCATGGTAGTGGTGTTCATTTCTCAAGGTGTCAACCTGATTGAGGAGCGCATTCTTCTTCCGAACGCCAAAGGTAAATCTAGCGTAGAAGACACATTGCTCGGCCACAGCCACTGTGCAATTGAGTTGTGTACAAAGGTGATTCGCTGTGATCGCAATCGAGTCTATTCCGGTCGTGCTTCGGCTCAGAAGTGTAGTTGAGGCTCAAGAACATTTGATGTGACGGCCGCGAGGGATCCTGCTGATGAGGAAGGTGAAGCGAGGAGCAGACCACTTCTTTCGCAATCCTTGTACATTGGTCCATGACGCGCGTACAAGGGACAGGATCGTCAAAACTCCTGTGCTGCTCATCAACGACACCTTATGCCACGGTTACATTCTGGGGGTTTGCGATGGTTGCGCAACCCCAATTCATAAAGCAGTTCTCTCTTTGAGATTGGTAGCCAGATGGGCAGGACCATATTGCGTCTGATATGTGTAGTTGGGTTTAACCCTGGAGCACGTTGTTGGTTCTCCGTAATTGGTGAGATCTTGCCGGAAGAGCTAAATACGCCTGGCTTACTACAGCATCAAGAAGCGAGCGGAATGAAAGTGAGGCCCAAATAGGATCAGTATTGAGCGCGCAAAGGGGCGAAGGATGCTGAGTCAAGTAACAGTCAACCGTCACGGTCAGTGTCAGGTCATCTATGTATTGGCGAGTACGCACCCCTGCAACCACTATAAGGCATATCTTGAATTGATTGCTGTAGTATCTCGAAGTCTACGCTCCATGTGCCATATTAATGCACCCCCGCTCCAACCACTTACCTGAACTCACAGTTGCAGGTCGAAGACTACCAACAATGTTCGATCCGCCATCTGGTCCATCGAGCGTTTGGTGGTCTGCAGAAGACGCGACCGGAAGCCTGGCAGTGAGCATAGTCACTGGCTGAAATTACTAACCTTATTATACCGCGTTGGGCACCCTGGGACGAAGTGCAATGGACCGTTCATACCATTCTACGGTGGCCTAGCTATACAGCGCGATGGTGAAGAACCAGTGTATCACTGTCTTTCACTAGACATAACACCTACCAACCCAGTATGACACTACTGCAACTATACTGCAACTATCGTTCGTTCGCCCCTACCAGCCACGACTGTCCACCCTCGAGGGGAGCGTGTCTTCCTTCATGATGGGAACATTCTCTCCGTCGTGACTGCATCGCAACGTGTTTGAATGTGCAGTAGGTGCGTCTGATCAATCGCGCCTTCCACTTTCCACGTGGCCTGCGGTCTTTCACAATAACTCGACACGACTTCATCATCCTCTACCTCGACCACAACTCTACTTCACATCTTCGCACCACTAAACCTGCTCCCCTCATCTCGAGCGTATCTTACGCCTTCAACCATCTTGACTACTTGTGCTCTCTGCCCTTCAATTGTCTTGCACACAACACTCCATATTGCGGTACTTCATCATACCTAGATGAGCATTTAGGCACCATGGCTTCCTACCCAAATGTCGAGAAGAACACCAACCGAAAACCAACCTCCACCATGAGGATCCTCGACGATTTTGACGATGGGAAAACTCCTCGTGCTACTGTCAAAGTGAGTTAACTTACCACGCAGACTGACATGACTGACATGCAAGAAGCGTGCCAATATCCCCAAGCCCCTACAGACAAATACCTTCGGTAATCTGCAGGGAACGCGAGCTACGAGCAAGGTACGTGGAGTCTCTAACCAGCTGGGAGTTGAACAGAAAGTCTGATGTTACAACCAGGAGCTTTCTCCACAGCCTGTTCTAGAGAACATGCTTAACAAGCTCCGTCTCAATGACTCTCGAAAAACAACGCCAGTCGACGCCAAGATCTCTGCTGCAACTGCCACTGCTCATCCCCTTGACCATTACACCTCTGGCTCAGACATTCAGAAGACTTCGATCAAGAAGGACAACGATCACAAGACCGAATCTGATGCCAGCAGTGCTAGGGAGGTTGAGAGATTTTCTGGCTCAGACCTCTATACTCCAGCTACCGAGGTCTTTGACGAGTCTGTCAAGGCTGCCAATGCCGAGATGGAACAGGTTAGAAGAGAGCTCCAAGCTGCGAAGTCTGTAATCGACCAACAAAAGCGCGAGCTTGAAGAGTCCCGCACTTTCAAGCACACTATGGAGCAAGCTCTTCCAAGCCCGTCTGAAGCAGAATTTCCTCGTAGTAATGCTCAGATCTCGTCGATGCACAGGTTAGTGGATGGTCAAGTCTATGGGAGCTGTAGTTAACAAAGACCACAGTGCCTTCAACGCCTCTGCTCGACCCTTCACTGGTGGAAATTGGTCTGCTCGGGATCTCCATGTCGCAGACATTCCGGCAGGCCTAGCCAACAACGTTCGAAGAGGCTTTGCTGCTGACGCAGCCCAAAAGTCTGCCTACCTCGCAGGGGACAGCTTCCAACAATCCAGAGGCTTTCGAGCTGGGAACCGAGACGACAACGCCATGCTCTCTGGCTTGGCTGCAAGCCCATATGACAATCCGAGAAGCCAGGCTGCCGAGCGCACGTTCTCGAGTGGCTCAATCGGTCCAATGTCCCCAACAGTCCCAAGCGCTTTCAGTGAGATATACCAAGGCGGCTCGAACCATGGCCGTGCTTTTCAGTACCGCTCAAACTACGCTCCGGCTTCACACTTCGGCGCCATCGGCACTGGTATCGGCACCGAACCCTTATCTGGTGGCGGCCAATATGCTTCACTGAGTCCTGAGCTTATGCAACTGCAGATGGGCCAATCACTGCTGAACACTGGTCGACCTCTCCCTGGCATGATGGCCACCTCACCGTCTACGAGCGAGTTCGTTGGCACTCAAGGCCTGAATCTGGGCTCTTTTTCTCATCAGAGCCATCCACAAACTTACGTTTCTCCGCTTGAGCCTATGAACTATCGACGTCTGCTTGACAAGTCAGTGTCATGCGACTGGAAGTACATTGTCGACAAGATCGTCTGCAACAACGATCAGCAGGCTTCTATCTTCTTGCAGCAGAAACTGAAAGTTGGCACTGCTGAACAGAAATTCGAGATCGTGGAATCCATCATCAACCAAGCCTACCCGCTCATGATCAACCGTTTTGGCAACTTCCTTGTCCAGCGATGTTTCGAGCATAGCACGCCCGATCAAGTCATTGCTATTGCTGACGCCATCCATGGCAATGTCATCTCCCTCAGTATGGACCCATTCGGCTGCCACGTCATACAGAAAGCTTTCGACTCTGTTCCTGAAAGCCACAAGGCTGACATGGTCCGTGAGTTGCTTCGGCGAATCCCTGACACAGTCATTCACCGATATGCCTGTCATGTTTGGCAAAAGCTTTTCGAACTACGATGGAGCGCAGAGCCACCTCAGATCATGGCCAAGGTCAACGAAGCCCTTCGTGGCATGTGGCACGAAGTTGCGCTTGGTGAGACTGGAAGTCTGGTCGTCCAAAACATCTTCGAAAACTGTGTTGAGGATGAAAAGCGACCTGCTATTGAAGAGGTCATTGCCAACATCGATCTCATAGCTCATGGTCAGTTCGGCAATTGGTGCATTCAGCATCTCTGCGAGCATAGTGCGCCACCTGACAAGCGACGGGTCATCGATCACATTCTCGTCAACGCCTATAGCTACAGCATCGATCAATACGCCTCGAAGGTTGTCGAAAAATGCTTGAAGATTGGCGGTATTGAGTTTCTCGATCGATATCTCACTGTCATCACCACTTCACATCCGGACCGACCTCGGATTCCACTCATCGACATTGCTGGTGACCAGTATGGCAACTATCTCATTCAGTGGATATTGATGAACACTCACCAGCAGCAGCGAGAGCAAGTCGCCATCCACATTCGCAAGCACATGGTGTCTCTTCGAGGATCCAAGTTCGGCTCACGTGTTGCCATGCTCTGCTGCAACCCGGCTTCGGTCACTCGTCCAGGACCTGGTGCCATGGCCAATCCGTACGGTGCTCCCGGTCAACCACGAACTCAATACAGTCGATATCGATGAGACATCAAGCTCCTGGTCCTTCGATTTGACATCTACGTCCGTATCATATGTTGCCAAGTTTCGCGTATTCTAGACCTTGTCAACTTTGCGATAGGGTGATCTTACCTATTGCTTGGAATACCGCTGTAACGAGCCCAACAACACCTGCTTACTAGCAAGTGTTCGTCTTGACTTAACCAACATTGGTTTTACAAATCTTGCATCTTACAACCTGTCTACGGAGCAGTCTATTCAACTATGTACGTTTCATCTTCAAGAATATCAATACAAAGAGCTGGGAATTGTTCTGGTATGCCTCGAGGCTGGACTTCTGCGGAACGTCTTTCAAGAGGGCAAAATTGGTCAGGTACATATATCTGTCAAGACAAGAGTATGCAGTATTCGATCATGGTTGGAGATGTGCTGATCCACATGCGTTCATTCAAGGATAGCACATCGAGCAGAGGTAGTAAAGCGTACCATAAATTAATAAGAATGTACTGATTACGAAATGTGCATGCATTGTGTTCCGTCCTTCATCTCTTCGTTGTTCTCGTAAAACTTCACCGACAGAGCCCTGAACCAGTGCCCATTGTGCGCAGCTTTCAAGCGTTCTCTGAATCGCACCACTCCTGCTCAGTGACTGACACGTTCTCTTTGACAGCTCGGCTTGAAACTACTGGGCGGTTCTGCTTCACCAACACACTACTGGCTCGATGATCCTAGTTGAACATGTCAACATACAGGCCAGGTCGAGTCAGCTGCCTTTCAGGAGCGCAAGAATGTCACAATGTCTCTGAAGAGCAGGCTTGCTTCTTTTCATATAGAGGAGACACGGGACGACCGTTGCTCCTCCACGGCTGCTGAATGTACCATGTTTCTGGGTGACGTCGCGGCATCTGTATGCGGTCGGGGCCGCACTATTCTTGCAATGCCCGAATGGATCCAAGCTGCTTGCGACCTTTCTTGAGGTGGCATGATCTCTTTTAGCTTACGAGCAGTGTGGAATGGACGTGCAGCGCGGTGTGGTGCGGTTGTCCTTTCGGAGGAGACTGAGAATTGTGGTTGCGGTATGACGCTGAGATTGGCATCGTGTTGCATTCCTTTACTCACTCCTTCGCGACCAGGCCTGAGTCCGGTATTGCGCCTGGCTGCAGGATCTTCAGCACGCCTTCGCCGGTCTTCTTGCGTTGTTCGACGTCTATTGTTTCCTCATTGGGTTGGGGTTTGCCGTCCTCTGCTGCTGTGCTCTCGGCCTCGGTGTCTGCTGGGACTGCCGCGCTGTCCTTTTCGTCTTGCTCCCACGGCTTCTTCCGCCGTTCGGCTCTGTCTTGTTTCGAGGAGCCTGGCTCGAGGACTGTGGTGGGGATCTCCTCGATGCCGGGGATGGGTTTGTCTTGGGTTATTAGGTCGACGATTTCGGCGAAGGAGGTTGGGTAGGGCGGTGCTGGGTCGGTTGTTGGTGATGTTGTTGAGTTTGACGATGATGAGGGGATTTGGGCGTGCGGTTTTACGTCTAGGGTTGTGGCTGTTGCTGCAGTTGAGGGTGTTGGTGCTGAGGGACGGTCTTGGTCTTGAGGCGCAGACGGAGACGCAGGCGCGGGTGATTGACTGGGCAGATTCGATGCTGCCGCGGCTGTGGAGGGCGTCGGCGCTGATGGGCGTTCTTGTTCCCGCATTGGTGTAGGTACCGTGCCGTTCGTACTCGTGCCCCTTTGGAGGGCTTCTTTAGCCCTCTGGCTGATGGCTAGCCACTCTTTGTAGGCTTCGACGTCTATCTGGCCGAGACCAAATCTGCGGGCGAGGTAGAAGCATTGTGCTTGAAGGACGAGGTCTTGGTTTGAGACGAGTTCGGAGGCGGTGGGGGGCGTCTCTGGGTGGCCCAGGATCGCGGCGAGACCGAGTTGGTAGTCTTGGTCTGAGTGGAAGGGGTAGGATTGGATGCGCCGGTAGAGGTCTTCGGGTGGGGGTGGGCTTATGGGGGCTGCGAGGGGTTGTGCTCCTGCGGGTTGATGCGAGAGGTCGGAATCGGGATCTTGGGAGGGCGGTGGAGGGGTGTTGAGCTCCATGCTAGATATAGTATGAGCAGTTCGAAGTTTACGCTTCGGTCGACATCTCGCTCTGTCAGAAGCTGGGAACAAGCTGGACGTGGGTCATGGCTTCTGCTTGCCGATTGTTTACTACATGCATCACCTTCAGGCTGTCAGGCGGAAAAGTGGCGTGTTCGCCTCGGCTCTGGTATGCTCCTGGCTGAATGCTTTTTATTCTT